>Ga0335083_10000167_pt1 | contig 114954 bp, 87 predicted proteins | sample Lox_Sample_42_FD_206716 | JGI IMG/M metagenome (GOLD analysis project Ga0335083, IMG submission 206716) | Soil microbial communities from Loxahatchee National Wildlife Refuge, Florida, United States - Lox_Sample_4.2 | ecosystem: Environmental > Terrestrial > Soil > Wetlands | place: USA...
ATTCCATGTCCTGGGTGATCTTCACGGGCAGCCAGCAGATGGGCGCGGAGTGGGGCTCGCCCTGCATCTTCGTGAAGCTGCGGCCGGGTGTTTACATCTTCTGCCAGAACGAGGAGGCCTGTAATGGCAACCAGATGACGGAGCTGCTGAACACCAAGGCCTCGCATGACTGCGGCTTCACCTTCAATGGCAGCGCGCGCGGGGTCAGCCTCGGCGTGACCGGCGCCATCGGCCGGCATATCGGCAGGTTCGACCTGCTCGAGTACTACGGCCCGAAGCGGAGGGCGTGATGAGCATCCTCCAACCCAACAGCCGCCGCTACTTCATCACCAGGCTGGGCGCCGGGGCTTCTGCAGCGGCGGCGTCGGTGGCCGGCATGCGCCGCTCCGAGGCCCGCGTCCCGGATGATCCGGCCCTGCGGGCGGCCCTGCTCGAGGAGGAAATGGCGCTGCGCAAGTTCCACCAGTCCTTCGAGCGGGCCATGGACAAGGGCCTGCACGAAGATGTCATCGGCATGTTTGCCGATGACGCCACGGTCGTCTTCAACGGCGGGGTGTTCAACGGGCGCAGCCAGGGCGTGAGCCGGCTGTTCCGCGACCGCTTCGCGGCGGGCAAGAGCGGCGGCAGGATGGAGCCGGCGCCAGGCTTCGAGCTGGCTGCCGGGCAGCAGCAAGACAGCGTGGCGGTGGCCACGGACCGCAAGTCCGCCACGGCCGTGTTTCCCTATTCGATCCAGGTGGGCGAGCCCTTCGAGACCGAGTCGTCGCTGGCCGCGATGGCGCGCCTGCATGGCGAAGGCGTGCGCACCTGGTGGGAAGGCGGCCTCTATCGCCTCAGTTACCGCAAGGATGCGGACGGGCGCTGGAAGATCGGCCGGCTCGAATACGACACGCTGGTGCGCGCGGACTATCGGCCGGGCAGGCGGTATGCGCTGCCGATTTCCGTGGCGCGCCTGGCGATGCGCTTTCCGGCCGATGAGCAAGGTCCGGACGAGCTGGTGTAAGGTCGGTCGCAGGGCCGGGGCTTGAATCCCGCCGCGACGCCCGGGCCGGTTCGCTGGGGTGTCCTCGGCGCCAGCAACTTCGCGCTGAAGACCAGCGTGCCCGCCATGCAGCGTGGGCCGCTGACGGCGATTTCTGCCCTGGCATCGCGCGACCTCGGCCGGGCGCGGGCCGCGGCGGCGGTACTGGGCATTCCGCGGGCATATGGCAGCTACGATGAGTTGCTCGCCGATCCGGATATCGAGGCCATCTACAATCCGCTGCCCAATACGCTGCATGTGGAATGGACGGCGCGCGCCGCCCGGGCCGGCAAGCACGTACTTTGCGAGAAGCCCATTGGCATGAGCGCCGAGGAGGCGCTGCGTCTCGTCGCGGTCCAGCGCGAGACCGGCAAGCTGATCGGCGAGGCCTTCATGATCCGCAGCCATCCGCAGTGGCAGCAGGCCAGGCAATGGGTGCAGGACGGACGCATCGGCGAGCTGGTGAGCATGCAGGCCGCCTTTTCATACTTCAACCGCGATGCGACGAATATCCGCAACCGCACGGACATGGGTGGCGGCGCGCTGTACGACATCGGCTGCTATGCGGTGAACTGTTCGCGCTACCTGTTCGGCCGTGAGCCGTTGCGGGCGGTGGCTCTGGCCGAACGCGACCCTGTCTTCGGCACGGACCGGCTGGTCTCCGGACTGCTGGATTACGGGGGCGCGCATCTCAGCTTCACGTGCAGCACGCAGGCGGTTCCCCACCAGCGCGTCAATGCGCTCGGCACGAAGGGCAGGATCGAGATCGAGATTCCCTTCAATGCGCCCGGCGAACGGTCGTGCCGGATCCTGCTCGACGATGGGTCGGTGCTGGGGGGCAGCGCCGCGCAGGTGACACTATTGCCGCCAGCCGACCAGTACCAGCTGCAGGCCGAGGCCTTCTCGCGCGCGATCCGGCAGGGAGGCAGCATCGAGAATTCCATCGACGTCGCACTCGGCAACATGCGCGTCATCGACGCGTTGTTCCGCTCGGTCCAGACCGGCTGCTGGGAGCGCATCCTCTAGGCTTGCCGCGACAGTTTTTCGCCAGTACGGCTTGATCGGCCCTCGCGATCTCCTGCACCATCGTTGCCAGCCGTAACCAGGAAAGACGAGGACAACCATGAGCCCCAGGCCCCGCATCGCCGTGATTGTCGGCTCCACCCGTCCCACCCGCTTTGCCGACAAGCCTGCGCAATGGATCCTCAAGCAGGCGCAGGCGCGCGGCGACATGGAAGTGGAGCTGGTGGATCTGCGCGACCATCCGCTGCCGTTCTTTGACGAGATGGCCTCCAACATGTGGATGCCCAGCAGGAACCCCGAGGCGGTGCGCTGGCAGCAGACCATCGCGCGCTACGATGGCTTCATCTTCGTGGTCGCCGAATACAACCGCTCGATCACCGGCGTGCTCAAGAACGCGCTCGACCAGGCCTACCGGGAATGGAATCGCAAGCCCTTCACTGCGATCGGCTATGGCGGCACCGGCGCCTCGCGCGCGATCGAGCACCTGCGCCTGATCAGCATCGAGCTGCAGATGGTGTCGACCCACGCCGCCGTGCATATCGGTGGTGCGGATTTCATGGCCGTGCATCCGCTGGGCGGCCTCAACAAGTCCATCGAGGACATCGAGGCCAGCCTCAAGGGCGCGGCCACGACGGCGCTGGATGAGCTCGTCTGGTGGGCGAAGGCCACGATGGCAGCCAAGGCGGCGGAGGGCTGAGCGAGACGCCGCCGCCCATCCGCGCCGCGGCCATCGGCTTGTCGCCGCGCTGAAATCTGTCTAAAGTCGCTATGTTTTTGTAAACATAGCGAGGCGCTGCCGCGTGATTGCGATCAATGTGTGGCGAGGAAGCGGCTGGGTCATTGCGGCGGCCGTGGGGCTGGTCGCTGTTCCGGCCATGGCGGCCGACCAGGCGAAGCCATGGCGGCTGGACGAGGCGCTTGCGCCGCAGGACTGGCTGCAGCTCGGCGGCAGCTATCGTGTCCGTTACGAGACCCTGGACAATGCCTACCGCGCCAGCGACGTGGGGTCGGGCGACATCCTGGTCGAACGGCTGCTGCTGAACGTGCGCGCGGGCAGCGACCGCTTCTACGCCGACGCGGAGCTCGAGGATTCCCGCCAGCAGCTCGCCGATTCGCAGACGGCACTGGGGACGGACATCGTCAATACGCTGGAGCCGCTGCAGGCCTACCTCGGCGCGCGCTTCAAGGATGCACTTTCGCCGGGCGATCATCTCGACCTGCAGCTCGGCCGGATGACCATCGACAACGGCAGCCGCCGCCTCGTCGCGCGCAACAGCTTCCGCAACACGATCAATGCATTCACCGGTATCCACGCTACCTGGCAGTCGGCCGGCGGTCGGGAAGTGCAGGCCATGTTCGTGGAACCGGTGCAGCGGTTGCCCAGTGACTTCACCGCGCTGAAGGACAACGACCACCAGCTCGATACCGACAGCAGCGACGTGGAGCTGTGGGGATTGTTCACCTCATGGCCGAAACTGGCCGGCCGGCTTGCCGGTGAGGCGTATTTCTACGGTTCGCGCGCGCACGACCATCCGGGCATTCCGGCCGCGGATCGCAAGCTCTATACGCCCGGCGCACGGCTTTATTCGAAACCGGCCGCCGGCGCGTGGGACATGGAGGCGGAGGGCGCCTGGCAGTTCGGCACCTCGCGGGCGAGCACTGCCGCCAGCGACACGCGTGATCTGCATCAGCGGGCCGGGTTCTTCCATGGCGACGTCGGCTACACGCTCAGCGGGCGGATGTCGCCGCGGGTGGAGCTGTCCTACGACTATGCCAGCGGCGACCACGACCCGACCGACGGCCAGAACAACCGCTTCGACACGCTGTACGGCGCACGCCGCTTCGACTTCGGACCCACTGGCATTTACGGGGCCTTCGCCCGCGCCAACATCAGCACGCCGGGCGTGCGGCTGCAGCTGAAACCCTCCGCCGACCTCTCGGCAATGGCGGGATTGCGCGCGGTATGGCTGGCCAGCGACCGCGACCAGTACACGACGGCAAAGCTGCAGGATGCCACCGGCCATTCCGGCAGCTTCGTTGGGGACCAGCTCGAGGCCCAGTTGCAGTACAACGTGCTGCCCGGCAACCTCGCGCTCGACCTCGGCGGCGCCTGGCTGATGCACGGGCACTTCCTGGAGCATGCGCCGCATGCTCCCGACGAAGGTGATACGACCTACCTGTACGCCGCGGCGACGTTTACGTTCTGACGGCGGCCCTGCGTTGGCCGGCCCGCGCTGGGAGGCGGGCCGCGGTCAGCGCAGGCTTACCCAGTCCACCTCGACGGTCGCGCCGCCGGCACGTGTGGCGATGAGGTCATGCACGCCCGCGGGAACATGGCGGGCCGCAGTGCTGAGGATTTTCCAGTCCGCGGTGGGGCCCACATCCACCCGTCCCAGCACCGGACCGTCCGGCTTGTCCAGGCGGATCTCGAGCACGCCGCCATCCGCCGACCTGGCGCGCACCGCGATCGATTTCTGCGCGCCACGGCCGAAGTCGACCTCGTTGAACCGCACCCATGAGTTCGCGGCATTGAACGTGGTCTTCCAGCCGGCCTGCGGGTTGGCCTCGTCGAGGAAGGAGACAGCGATGTCATCGCCGCTCTTCGCACTGTAGCGATCGATCTGGATCTGGCTGGTGGCGGGCACGAGCCCGACCCCGCGCAGCGTCGGGATCACCTTGCGGATGGTGCCGTCGGCGTTGAAGAACAGCTTGTCGGCGCGGATCGAGCGGTTCTTGTCGAAGGAGGGCGACAGGTCCCGGTCGTGGTAGAACAGGTACCACTGGCCCTGGTACTGGACGATCGAATGATGCACGGTCCAGCAGCCGCTCTGCGATTCATCGAGGATCACGCCGGCCGGCTTGAAAGGTCCCGTCGGCGAGCGGCTGGTGGCGTACTCCAGGCGCTCGATCTTGTTCTCCACGTGCGGATAGGTGAGGTAGTAGATGCCGTTGCGCTCGAAGGCGAACGGCCCTTCCAGCAGGCCCTTGGCCGGCAGGTTGTCCACGTGCTTCGCCTCGCCGTCGATATGCAGCATGTCCGGCTTCAGTTTCGCTTCGGAGATGCCGTTCATCGCGAAGAACAGGTAGGCGCTGCCGTCCTTGTCGATGAGCACGCCGGGATCGATGCCGCTGACGCCTTCCATGGGCTCCGCTTCGGGCTTGAACGGCCCATAGGGCTGGTCGCCGATCGCCACGCCGATCTTCATGCCGCCGCTCTTCGCCATCGCGGGGAAATAGAAGTAGTACTTGCCGTTCTTGAACACGCAGTCGGGGGCCCACATGGCATAGGCAGTGGGGTTGGTCCACGCCACGCCGGTCTGGGTGAGGATCACGCCGTGATCCTTCCAGTCGCTGAGGTTGTCCGACGAGAACACGTGGTAATCCTCCATGACGAACCAGTCGGCGCGGCCGTGGTAGGCGGGCGGGGCCTTGATGTCATGAGACGGGTAGACGTACACCTTCCCCTCGAATACCCGCGCCGTGGGATCCGCGGTGAACTGGTCCATGATCAGCGGATTGGTGGCCAGCGCGGCGCCGGCTGGCAGCAGCCCCGCTAGGGTGGTGGCAAGGAAGCGGCGGGCGGCGTGTTTCATTGGCGGTCCCGGTTCGACTGAAGCGCGATTAGACGCGTGCCGCCGCCCGGACTCAAGCCAGGCGCCACCGCGGAAACCGGTCCTTCGCGCCTATAATCGTGCATGACCGACACACTGCCCGACCCCGCGTTTCCCGACCGCCTCTGCGTGGATCCCGCCAGCCGCTTCCATGACGAGAAGCTGCTGGCGCGCAACATCGGCATCCGCTTCAATGGCGTGGAACGCACCAATGTCGAGGAATACTGCATTTCCGAGGGCTGGATCCGCGTGGCGATCGGCAGGACGCTCGACCGCCGCGGCCGGCCGCTGACGGTCCAGTTCAAGGGCAGCGTCGAACCCTTCTTCAAGGATTGAGCAGCACGAGGCCCTGCTGCTGACCCCCACGAGAAACCCCGCCGCTACTCCCAGCCGGTGGGCGAGTTGTACGGCGCGGTGAAGCCCATCGCCTCGATCTCGTGGATCTGCCCATCGGCGCCCACCTTGAAGATGTGCGCGGCCGGCAGGTCGAAGGGCGCGTACGGCATGTTCTTCTTGTTGCGCTCGCTGGTGGTGCCGTCCATGTTCTTGACCTTGTACGGCAGGTTGTCCATCGGGTGGCGGAAGTGCGACAGCCCCATCACCAGCCCGGTCTGCGGATCCGCGGCGAATACGCGGCGGTTCTCGATGCGGGCGATGTACTGGAACGAGTTGCTGTTCATCTGGCCACGGCAGTCGCGCGCGACCTTGGAGATGTTGGCGCCGCCGACCATGGCGGGGCCCTTCGGGGCGGGCTTGCCGCTGGCGGTGATCATGCCGTTTTCGTGGCGCTCGCAATCGGGCGCGAATGGCGCCAGCTCGCCATTGTTGTCGTCCAGCGCATCGTAGTAGGAGGCGCCGATCTTGATCAGCTCGTCATGCGGCTTGCGCTGCCCGGCCGGTATCTCGGTGAGGAGACCGGGCCGCGGGGCCTGCAGGTTCGCCATCTGGGCCTCGCGCACGCCGGAGACCAGGTGCTCGGCCTGCTTGATCCTGCCCTTGTCGTCGAACTGCAGGCGGATGGCCACGATGGCCGGCTGCTCGACCGGCGGTTTCTTCGCGAATTCCGCGCGCTGCGCCGGCGAGGCACCCTGCGGCGCCTGTGGCGGACCCATGTAGGTCACCATGCCGAGAAAGCCGGCCGTCTGGCTGGTCTCGTCCGGCACATGGATGGCGAAGGTAGTCGGTCCCTTCACGATGCTCTTCCACAGGCCTTCGCCCGGCTTCATCTTCGTGACGTTCTCGACGAACACGATGTCATCGGCCAGCGGCGCCTTGGTGGTGTCGTGCGCCACCAGCGCGGCGACATAGGCATCGGTGGCATCGATGAGGCATTGGCGGTTGCACGCCACGGCGGCGGCAGCGGCCGGTGCGGAGTCCGCCGCCTTCGCCGCCTCGGGGGGCTTGCTGCAGCCACCCAGCGCCAGCAGTGCGGCAACGGCCGCCAGGGTGGCATGGATTCTTCCCGAGTTCCTGATGAGCATGTTCTTCCCCCTGTGTCGGGTCCTGGGTTCTTGTGATTCTGCAAGCTGCGCCGGATTCTAATGCGGCGCGAGCTGAAGGGGGGAATAGATCGGACCCTTTCCTCGGAGCACGGCCGGGGCCGCTAACGGTTGTTGGGATTGCCGGTCTTCTGCATGGAGCCGGGCTTCTGCCCCGGACCTTCCGCTGTCTTGACCTCCACGTACCGCGCCTGCACCTTCTTCATTTCCTGATACAGCCGGGCGAGGCGCGTGGCCTTCTCGAGCAGCACCGGATCGCTGTGGGCCACTTTCAGGATGTTGTCCGCGAGATCCTGGCGATGCGCCGCGAGCAGCAGCGAAGAAATTCCGTCGTAGCGGTTATATTGATAGGTGGTGTACCCGAAGGGGGATCCTACCTGCGCGATGAAGCTGCCGCAGTCCGCCGTGTAATAGGTCGTCGTGCCGCCCCCGATGTCGTTCACGGCGCTCATGCGGTTGCATGGTGCGGTGGATGCTCCACCAAACCACTGTGCAGCGGCCGTTCCACCAAACCCGATTGTTACCATGTGATCGACGAGGAATCCAGGCACGCAAGTACGTTGCATGATCATGCTGCGACGGTCGAGCCGCATGTATCCGCAGCTGACGTCGTAGTCGCTGTTCCGGTTCAGCTTGTTGTACAGCCTGTAGAAATCATCCTCGGCGCGGACGACCTCGCTGGAGAGGTGCTTGCCGCGCACCCAGATCTCATCCAGGACCTGGAGTTCTTCCACCGGTAGTTGTGCGGCCTGTGGTTCCGCTGCAACTGGCGCTGGCCCATCCGTGGCATGTGCGCCGGAGGACCACGCCAGCGGCAGGGTGGCCGCGAGGCTCAGGCAAAGGATTCGGGTCTCGAAGCGCATCCTGCTCATCGGTACACCCTCCATCCGCACACAAGCGCAGTATGGACCTGGAGCGGGGGAACTGCACGTAGGACGGCGCTGCCACCCGGGATACCGCTGCTCCGACCGGACGGAAGACGACGCGCCCGGCCTGTCCATTTGGATCATTGGTGCGCCGCAGGCCTGCAACGCTGCCGGGAGAGGCTGCGCTGGCAAGCAATCGGCGCGTCCACGATGCGGAAGGTTCAGGCATGAAGCAAGTCCGGCACTACCTGCGCAACGGCGCACTCGATATTGGCGAAGTGCCCATGCCAGCCGTCGGCCCGGTCGATGTACTGGTGCGCAACCACTACTCCTTCGTCAGCGTGGGCACCGAGAAGATGAAGGTGTCGCAGGCGCGGATGAGCCTGCTGGAGAAGGCGAAGGAGCGTCCCGACCAGGTGAAGATGGTGCTCAACACGCTGCGCGAGCAGGGGCTGCTGCCCACGCTGCGCAAGGTGCAGGAGCGCCTGAAAGCCCCGACCACGCTGGGCTACAGCTGCGCTGGCACCGTGGTGTCCGTCGGTGCGCAGGTGGAGGAGTTCCGGGTCGGCGACCGCGTGGCCTGCATCGGCGAGGGCGTGGCCACGCACGCCGAGTACAACGCCGTGCCGCGCAATCTCGTGGTGCGCGTGCCGGACAACGTCAGCCTCGAAGCGGCGAGCTCCACCGCCGTGGGCGCAATCGCGCTGCAGTCGATACGCCAGGCCGGACTGGAGCTCGGCGAGACCGTGGCCATCGTGGGCCTGGGATTGCTCGGCCAGTTCCTCGTGCAGCTGTGCCGCGCGAATGGCTGCCGCGTGGTCGGTGTCGACCTGGATCCGGGCAAATGCGCGCTGGCCGTGCAGAACGGCGCCGACGTGGCCTGCGGTGCCGAGCCCGAGGAGGCGCTGCGGCACGCCCTGCAGCTCTCCGGCGGCCTGGGCGTCGATGCCGTGCTGCTGACCGTGTCCACGCGCGACGTGGCGCCCATCGAGCTGTCGGCCTCCATGGTGCGCGACCGCGGCCGCGTGGTGTGCCTGGGCAACACGGCGATCCAGCTCGAATGGCGCACCTGGTTCGGCAAGGAGATCGACTTCCGCTTCAGCCGCGCCATGGGCGCGGGCATCATGGAATCCGAATATTTCTTCCGCGGCAAGGATTACCCGGTCGGCTACGTGCGCTGGACGGCCAACCGCAACATGCAGGCCTTCCTCGACCTGATCGCGCAGGGCAAGCTCAGCGTGCCGCAGCTCATCACGCACCGCTTCGCCTTCTCCGAGGCCATCCCGGTGTTCGACAGGATCGCCAGCGGCGAGCTCAGCCACGCGGTGGGCATCGTTTTCGAGTACCCCGAGCCGGAACCGGGCGTCACGATCCTGCAGCCGCGCACGCTCGTGCTGCCGGGCGAGCGGTCGCGCGGCAGCGTGCGGCTGGGCCAGATCGGAGCGGGCAATTATGCCAAGTCCATGCTGATGCCGTACTTCGGCGCCATCGGCGGCCTCGGCCTGGAGGGCATCTGCACCACGCGGGGCGCGAACGCGGAAGCGCTGGCGAGGCGCTACGGCTTCCGCAAGGCCACCACCGATCCGGGCGAGCTGCTGCGCGATGCGGACATCAACGCCATCATGATCGCCACGCGCCATGACAGCCACGCGCGCTACGCGGCGGCGGCGCTGGAAGCCGGCAAGCACGTGTACGTGGAGAAGCCGCTGGCGCTCAGCGAGGAGCAGCTCGCGCCGGTGATCGCGGCGCTCGGCGCGCGCGATGGCGGGCCAACGCTGTGGCTGGGTCACAACCGCCGCTTCAGTCCGCTGACCCAGCGGGCGCTGGCGCATTTCCAGGGCGTCGAGCTGCGCCAGGTCACCATCCGCGTGCGCGCCGCCGGAGTGCCGGCCGACAGCTGGTACCAGGACAGCGCCGAGGGCGGCGGCATGCTGTTTGGCGATGTGTGCCACCACATCGACCTCGCCATCTTCCTGGCGCAGAGCACGCCGGTGGAAGTCAGCGCCTTCGCCACGCCCGACGCTTCGCGGCGGGAGGAAAGCTGGGCGATCACGCTGCGCTTCGCCAATGGCGGGCTTGGCGTGGTGCACTACGTATGCGGCAGCGAGAAAGGGCTGGACAGCGAATGCATCGAACTGCTGGGCGGCGGCCGTTCGGCGCAGATCACCGGCTTCCGCAAGCTGGTGCTGCGCGGCGGACGCGGCGGTGGCAAACGCATGCTGCAGCCGGACCGCGGCCAGAAGGACATGCTGCGCGCCATGGTGGCGCAGTTCTCCGCTGCCGAGGGTGCGATCGACTATACCCACAGCTTCGTGGCCTCGGCGCAGGCGCTGCTCGCGGCACAGCGCTCCATCACGCAGCGACGCAGTGTGACGCTGGAGCCGCAGTTCCCGTTTGCCATCTGCTGACGCCATGCACCCAGGCCCACCGCAGCCCCGGCCCAGGCTGCTGATCGTTGGTCCCTTGCCGCCACCGCTGGGTGGCGTGCAGATCGTCATCGACATGCAGCGTCATTCGGCGCTGGCGCGGCAGTTCGACCTGCAGGTCGTGGACACCTCCAAACGGCAGTTGCGCTGGGCGGTGGAAAACCCCACCTGGAAGACGCCGCTGTACCTGCTGCGCGACCTCTCGCGCCTGCTGCGCGCCCTGGTGCGCGTGCGGCCGCAGGTGGTGCTGATCCACGCGGCACCGAGCCTGTCATTCCTGCGCGACTGGCTGTTCATGATGCTGGCGCGCGTCGCGGGGGCCAAGGTGGTCTGCCACTACCACGGCACCGTGCACACGCGCTTTCCCAGCGTGGAGACGGCCAGCGGCCGGTTAGTCGGCCGCATGCTGATGGCCGCCGCCCACCGCGTGATCGTGCTGGGTCCGACTTACCAGCGCGAGATGGGCCGCGCGTGGCACCGCGACGACCTGGCGTGGGCGCCCAACATGGCGGATGTCGCGTTGTTCCACGGCATGCCGGCCGACACGCCGGCACCGTGGCTGGCGCCGGGCGAGAAGGCCGTGCTGTTCGTCGGCCGCCTGTCCGCACCCAAGGGCCTGTTCGACCTGTTCGAGGCCATTCCGCTGGTGGCCGAGCGACACCCGGAGGCCCGCTTCGTGCTCGTCGGCGTGGCCGAGCGCGATGAACTCGAGGCGGTGATCCGCGCCGATGCGGCGCGCCGTGGACTGGCGGCGCGCATCAGCTTCCTGGGGCCGCTCGATGGCCGTGACAAGGCCGCCGCATTCGTGACTGCGCACATGCTGGTGGTGCCCTCGTGGACCGAGGCTTTTCCACTGGTGATTCCCGAGGCCATGGCCGCCGGCCTGCCGGTGGTGGCGACCGCCGTGGGCGCCATCCCCGATTTCGTGCAGCAGGGCGCGGATGGATTGCTGGTCCCGCCGCGCGATCCGCGCGCGCTCGCCGCGTCGATCTGCCGGCTGCTCGATGACCAGGACCTGCACCGCCGCATCAGCACGCGCGTCCGGCAGCGTGCGCCGCGCGAGTTCGCCATCGAGGTTGGCTGCGGACGCGTTGCAGAGATCCTCCGCGAAACCCTGGCGCCGCCGGCGGCTTCGCAGTCCAGCGCGCCCTTCCGCGCCGACTGATCCCGCACAGCCAGTGCCTAGGCCGAGGGCCGGTTCTCGCGGCGCTGCCGTCCCGCCACCGCGCCCGCGGTGTGCAGGCCTTCGGCAAACTCCTCGATCATCTTGCGGTTGAAGGCGGGGATGTCGGCGGGCTTGCGGCTGGTGACGAGACCACGGTCGGTGACCACCTCTTCATCCACCCAGTCGGCGCCGGCATTGGTGAGGTCGGTGCGCAGCGAGGGCCAGGAGGTCATCCGCCTGCCTTTCACGCCACCGGCCTCGATCAGCGTCCACGGGCCATGGCAGATGGCCGCGATGGGCTTGCCGGATTCCACGAACGCGCGCACGAATTCCACGGCCCTGGGCAGCACGCGCAACTGGTCCGGGTTGGCGACGCCGCCGGGCAGCAGCAGCGCATCGAAGTCGCCGGCATCGGCATCGTCCAGCGGCACGTCCACGCGCACCTTCTCCGCCTTGTCATAGTGCTTCCAGCCCTGCACCTCGCCCTGCGCGGGTGAAATCACCTGGGTGCTTGCGCCAGCGGCTTGCAGCGCCTTGCGCGGCTCCAGCAGTTCGGCCTGCTCGAAGCCTTCCGCAGTGAGGATCGCGATCTTCTTTCCGTCCAGTGTGGCCATGGTTTGCTCCTTGTTGCTACCGGCGCAAGCAGACGTCCTGCAGGCGCGCCATGCCATAGGCATGCACCGCGGGCGGGGGTCGGAATTGCGCCGACACCGAGCTTGCCCGTGCCGAGGCCGCTCAAGCACTATTCCGCCTCCCCAGCAGACGGGAAGCATGGTGACGAGCGAATCTGGTCAGGTGCCGTTTGAGGCGCATATCGAACTGCTGCAATGGTTCCTGGCGCGGCGCCAGCAGATCGTCGAGCGCGTGCAGGAACTGGTGAACGCGCAGCACAAGCCGCTGCAGTACCTGGAAAACCGCACGCTGCTGGCGCGGCACTTCGAGGACTGCTTCTTCGCCTTTCCCGCGCCCGCTCCGCAGCTGGCCGCGCTGCGCGGCCAGCTGCAGGAGGCGCACTGGAAGAACGGCTTCCGGCCGCGCGACATGCCGGGCATCCCCAACGAGATGTTCGATCCCGCGGAAATGATGACGCGCGTCTTTCGACTGTGGCGCCAGACCCGCTGGCCGGGCCGCAACGGCCGCCTGCACTGGGCACAGACCCTGTTCAATCTGTACCTGGTCCGCAGCATCGCGCTGCTGACGATGCGGCTGTGGGACGCCGGCGATGCCGGTACCGGGGTGCGGCTGGCGCAGTTGCAGGGCGTGCTCGCCGCGCTGTGGAAGGGTTCGCCGGCGGACCAGCCCGTGCTGGTACGTGACGCGCGCTGGCTGGTGCCGGTGGCGCAGAGCCCGACCACCGACGAGCTCGCCCCGTATTTCGAAGTTGCAGCCAGGATCGCCACGAGCCTATCCGGCGGGGATCGCATCGAGATCCACAAGGCCGGCGTGGCGATGGCCGGCGGCCACCTGCGCTCGCAGCTGCGCCATTTCAACATGCAGGGCGTGGCGCTGGGGGAGACAAGCCTGGTGCTGGGCAGTCGCCGCTCCAATGCACTGGATTTCGCCATGACCATCCAGGGGCTGGTGCCGCTGCTGGCGGACTACGAGGCGGCGGTGCAGGAAGATGACCGCGGCCGGCGGCGCGAGCTGGCGGAAGTCATCTGCCAGGGGCTCTCGCCGGACCCGGAGCTGTTCCTGCGGCGCATCGACCTGCTGGGTGCCTATAGCATGATCGAGCACCTGTTCATCGCGATCGACCAGCACGGCCACGCCACCTGCACGGCCACCGGCGCGCGCCATGTGAAACTGCTGCGCGACTACCAGGGGCTGCTGCCGCGCGTGATCGCGGCGCTGGCGCAGGACTGCCTGCAGTTCAGGCCGGTTGCGGGCAGTTATTCCCCCTATGGGGTGCTGTTCGGATTCTCCTCCAACCTCATCGAGCACATGGCCATGAAGACACTGCAGGCCGATGCGGACACCCGCTTCAGCCTGGAGGACGTGTTCACCGGGGCCGGTGACGGGGCCGCAAAGCTGGCGTGGGTGAGTGGCTGGCGCAACCTGCCGCACGTCAGCCAGGAAGTACGCAGGATGTACGCGTATCCGCAGCAGTTTGCCGAGGACATCTTCGCGCGCATGGAGCACCAGTTGCGTGACGCGTCCGCCGGCCAGCCCGCTGCACCGGCCACCGGAAGGCTGTTCATCGCGGCCGGCCGGGAGGCAGAGGCTCCCTCGCATGCCGGCATCGCGGAGCTCGAGGCCCGCCATGTCTATTCCTCGGACCAGCAACTCGTCGCCGCCAACCGGGCGCAGTTCCTGGAGGAAGGGCGCCTGCTGCTGGACCGGCACGAGGGCGAGTTCATCGTCAGTTACCGCACGCCGGGCGGGTGGGCGGCCATCTCGAAGGACGTCCTGACGGACATCCTTGGCGCGGGGCGCGACCTGAGGGTCACCGGTCTGCCTGACACGGCCGCGCAGGTATTGAAATTGATGTGCACGGCGCTCGGGCGCGGCGCTGTCCAGGACGGATAAAGGTCCCGCGTGACGGTGGTGGCCGCCGTGAACCTTCACGCTGCGGCAGCCAGGAGTATCATCGCGTCATGCCCCTCTACGAATTCCACTGCGGCAAATGCGGGCAGCGCTTCGAGCAGCTGGTCAAACTGCACGAGACCCCGTCATGTCCGGCCTGCGGGGCAGCCGGCCCGGAGCGCCTGTTCTCGTCCTCCGCCGCGGTGAGCACCACGCGCACGCGTGGCCGCGCCATCGCCGAATGGCGCAGCAAGTCGCGCGCGGTGAAACAGGAAAAGGACCATGCGCACCAGGAATACCTGCGCAACGAGATGAAGGACCACAGCTGAGGTGGCTGCAGGCTACGCCGCCGCCATCCGGCGGCAGCTTTCGGCGCAACGGCGGCAAGCCTCGACGCATTCGCCGAGGCCATCCAGGCCGGCGCAGCTGCGGGCACATTCCTCGCAGATCTCGCTGCACTCGCGGCAGGTCTCCACGTGGTGCGGGGTATTCATCAGCATGAAGTGGGCGCTGGTGCGGCAGATCTCGGCGCAGACCATCATCAGCCGGAAGTGATGCGGCTCCACGTGGCGGCCGCCCTGCTCCAGGCAGTGCGTCATCGCCATGCCGTGGCACATCTCGTAGCAATGCAGGCACTCCTCGATGCAGGCGCGCATCTCCCGGGATATGTGTGTGGCGTCGGGCCCGGCACCGGGCGCATTGCGCATCGTCATGGCATCGGCGGATCGCATCGGCATCTCCTGCTCCAGAGGCCAGCGAGATTGACGCGGCGAGGCTGCAGGCAATATTCGCGTTCCGCCCCGGCGTGGTGCGGGACTGCTCCTACGGTCCGCCATCAAGCTGATGTACGGCGACACCCCGCAAGTGGATCAGGCCGGCGGGCCGCCGAACCTGACGTGGATCGAACCGCGCCGCTCGAGGAATTTCCAGGCGCCGTCCTCGCGCACGAAGCGGTCCTGCATCTGGCCAAACCACAGCGGTCCGGCCGCCACGTACGGCGGCTTGGCGCCATCCGCGGGAGTGGTGGAGATCATCGTGAGGTAGCAGATGCCGCGCGCCGCGTCGCGGCTTTCCACGTCGATCACCACGTTGGTGGTCAGGTGCCGCGTGAGCAGCGTCTTCGGCCGCGTCAGCAGCGAGGCGCGGATGGCCTCGCGACCCGTGATCAGCTGGTCGGGACTCATGGGCCTGGCGAAGCTGCCGTCTGCGGCGAACAGCTCCGCGGCGGCATGCATGTCGCCCAGGTCGAGCGCGCGCGAATAGGCGTACACCACGCGCTCGCAGGCGCGCTCGATCTCGATGCGCTCGGCGACGGAAAGCTGCGCAGACATGCGGATTGCTCCTGCCCTTGGCGGACTCTTTGGTATCCGGTCGCGGAAGCCAATATGATACGGGAAGCTCACGGGACGAGCCTTTTCAGATGATTGCAGCCCCTTCTCCGGAGGTCGTCGGCTCCGGCGACTTCGCCGATACGCCGCGTCTCAGGACGGGGCTGCCACCGCGCATTGCGCTGGGGGTGCTCGCCGCCGTGGCGGCCATCGTGCTGGTGGGCTCGCTGGCTTTCCAGGCATTGCGGGAGCAGGCGCGCATGCGGGAAAGCGCCTTGCGCACGCTGAACGTGCTGGTGGCCATCAACAGCGTGATGTCCCTCGCCAAGGACGCCGAGACCGGCCAGCGTGGATTCCTGCTCACCGGCGATCCCGCCTACCTGGAACCCTATCTGGCCGCCAGGGCGGCGCTGCCGGCGCAGCTGGACGCGCTGCGCCTGGTGGAAACCGAAGGTGCCGGGCAGGCGCAGCGCGCGCAGACCCTGCGGCAGCTCATCAGCGCCAAGTTCGACGAGCTGCAGCAGACCGTCGACCTGCAGCGCGCCGGCCACCACCCGGAGGCACTGGCGCTGCTGAACACCGAGCGCGGCAAGGCGCTGATGGACCAGGCGCGCAGCCTCGCCGCGGACATGCTCACCCAGGAGCAGGACCTGCTGGCGGGCCGATCCGACGCGGTGGTGAGCGCGCAGGGTCGTTCCTTCAGCGTGATTCTCGGCGGGCTGGCGGTGCTGGCCGTCTTGATCGTGGTCGCCGCGATGATCGCCGCGCGCGATTCCCAGCGCCGCGAGGCGGAGAGCTGGCTGCGCGCGGGGCAGGCGGCGCTGGCGGGCGCGCTGCAGGGAGAGCCGCGTCTGCAGGAGCTCGGCGCGCTCGTGCTGCGCTTCATGACCCGGCAGCTGGGCGCGCTCGCCGGGGCTTTCTACGTGCAGGATGAATCCGGCTCGCTGCAGCGCGTGGCGGGTTTCGCGCTGGCGGCCGATTCCCCCGGGCAGTTCGCGCCGGGCGAGGGCCTGGTGGGCGAGGCGGCGCGTTCGGGCCGGCTGATGCATGTCAGCGACGTGCCGGCGCGGCACCTGCGCATCGAATCCACGCTGCTGTCCGCGCCACCGCAGCGGGTGGTGCTGGTGCCGGCGTCCTATGAGGGACGGGTCAACGCCGTGCTGGAGCTGGCCACCGGCGCGGTGCCCACCGCGGCGCAGATGGAAATGCTGGAGCGCAGCCGCTCGGCCGTGGGCATCGCGGTGAACGCCGCGCGCGATCGCGCCCGCCTGGAAGAGCTGCTGGAAGCCACGCAGCGCCAGTCCGAGGAACTGCAGACCCAGCAGGAGGAACTGCGCGTCGCCAACGAGGAGCTGCAGGAGCAGAGCGCGGCGCTGCAGGAGTCGCAGCACCGCCTGGAGCAACAGCAGGTCGAGCTGGAACAGACCAATTCCCGGCTCGAGGAACAGACCCGCGCGCTGGAAGAGCATGCCGACCGGCTGGTGCGCAGCGAGGCCGAACTGCGCACCCGTGGCGAGGCGCTGCAGCGGGCCAACGACTACAAGTCGGAATTCGTCGCCAACATGAGCCACGAGCTGCGCACGCCGCTCAACTCCTCGCTGATCCTCGCCAGGCTGCTGTCCGAGAACCGCGCCGGCAATCTCACCGCCGAACAGGTGCGCTTCGCGCAGACCATCCACTCGGCCGGCAAGGACCTGCTGGCGATCATCAACGACATCCTGGATCTTTCCAAGATCGAGGCCGGCAAGATGGAGATCGAGCGCGAGAACGTCGGGCTCGCGCGCCTGCTCGAGAACCTGCGCGACGGCTTCACGCAGATGGCCACCAGCAAGGGACTGGCTTTCTCGGTCACCGAGGCTCCCGGTACGCCCGTGCGCATCGAGTCCGACGGGCAGCGCCTGCTGCAGATACTGCGCAACCTGCTGTCCAACGCCTTCAAGTTCACCGCCGCCGGCGAAGTGTCCCTGCATGTTTCATCGGTGGCCTCGGCGCAGGGCACGCGCGTGGCATTCGCGGTGCGTGACACCGGCATCGGCATCGACCCGGAGCAGCAGCGTTCCATCTTCGAGGCGTTCCGGCAGGCAGATGGCAGCACGCACCGCCGCTTTGGCGGCACCGGTCTGGGCCTGTCGATTTCCCGTGACCTGGCGCGGCTTCTCGGCGGCGAGATCACCGTGGAGAGCGCGCCCGGTGCCGGCAGCACCTTCACGCTGTGGCTGCCCGAGCGCATGCCGGCGCCGGCCACCGGTTCCGCGGAGACCGTCGCCGGGCCGCCCGCCGCGATCCCGCGCGCGCCGCCGCCCGCCGCACCGGCTGCAGCCGTGCCATCGTCCCTGGCCGGCGTGACCACTGTGTCCGCCGCCGTCCCCGCCGCCGCGGCCGCAGGCCGCGTGCTGCTGATCATCGAGGACGATCCGGCGTTCGCACTGATCCTCGCCGACCTGGCGCGTGAACAGGGTTTCGAGCCGCTGCTGGCGCACACGGCTGCCGCCGGCCTGGCGGCGGCCCGCGGCGAGCACGTCAGCGCGATATTGCTGGACATGTACCTGCCGGACCGCACCGGCCTGACGGTGCTGGACGAGCTCAAGCGCGATCCGGCCACGCGGCATATTCCCGTGCACGGCATCTCGGTGGCGGATTATTCGCGCGAGGCGCTCAGTCGTGGCGCCGTAGGTTACGCGCTCAAGCCGGTGGACCGCGAACAGCTGACGGATGCACTGCGCCGCATCGACGCGCGGCTGACGCCCGGCCCGCGGCGCGTGCTCGTGGTGGAGGACGACGCACGCCAGCGCGACAGCATCCGCGAGCTGCTCGCCACGGACGGGGTGGAGATCGTGCCGGCAGATACCGCGGCACGCGCCCTCGAACTGCTGCGCACCCATACCTTCGACTGCATGGTGCTGGACCTCAACCTGCCTGATATCAACGGCTATGAGCTGCTGGAGAAGATGGACGAACTCGAGGGCGTCAGCTATCCGCCGGTGATCGTCTACACCGGCCGCAGCCTGGGTCGCGACGAGGAGCAGCGGCTGCGACGTTTCTCGCGTTCCATCATCGTGAAGGACGCGCGCTCGCCGGAGCGCCTGCTCGACGAAGTCACGCTGTTCCTGCATCAGGTCGAGGCCGAGCTGCCCCCGGACCGCCAGCGCATGCTGCGCCAGGTGCGCGACCGGGAAGCCGGGTTCGAGGGCCGTCGCATCCTGGTGGTGGAGGACGACGTGCGCAACGTGTTCGCGCTCACCAGGCTGCTGGAGCCGCGCGGCGCGCACGTGGACGTTGCGCGCAACGGTCGCGAGGCACTCGAGCACCTGCAGCGCACCGCCGGTGGCGCGCAGGCTCCGGACCTGGTGCTGATGGACATCATGATGCCGGAGATGGACGGCCTGACGGCGACGCGCGAGATCCGCCGCCAGCCCGAGTGGAAGCGCCTGCCCATCATTGCGCTGACCGCCAAGGCGATGCGCGACGACCAGGAGAAGTGCCTGCAGGCCGGCGCCAGCGATTACCTCGCCAAGCCGCTGGACATCGACCGCCTGCTGTCGCTGATCCGCGTGTGGATGCCCAAATGAGCCGCCATGGCTGACCAGGTCGGCGACATCGAGCTGCGCCTGCTGCTCGAGGCGCTGTACCTGCGTTACCACTACGACTTCCGCGATTACGCGCGCGCCTCGCTGCGCCGCCGGCTGCAGGTGGCGATGAACAAGTTCGGCTGTGAAAGCCTTTCCCAGCTGCAGCACCGGCTGCTGCACGAGAGCGCGCTGCTGCCGCAGCTGCTGGATCTGCTCACCGTGCAGGTGAGCGACATGTTCCGCGATCCGCCGTATTTCCGCGCGCTGCGCGCAGTGGTGGTGCCGGTGCTGCGCACCTATCCCTCACTGAAGGTGTGGGTGGCTGGTTGCAGTTCGGGCGAGGAGGTCTATTCGCTCGCCATCCTGCTGCATGAGGAGGGCCTGCTGGAGCGCTCGCTGATCTACGCCACGGACATCAACGCCAGCGCGCTGGAACAGGCGCAGGCCGGCGTGTACGACGTCGGGCGCGTCAGCGGGTTCACCGAGAATCATCGCCGCTCCGGCGGCCACGGCTCGCTGTCGGACTACTACACCGCGGCCTATGGCAAGGCGGCCTTCGACCGCTCGCTGAAGGCGCACATCACTTTCGCCGACCACAGCCTGTCGACCGATTCGGCGTTCTCGGAAGTGCAGCTGGTCTCGTGCCGCAACGTGCTGATCTACTTCGATCGCGCGCTGCAGGACCGCGCCGTGGCGCTGTTCCGCGATTCGCTCTGCTACAAGGGTTTCCTCGGCATCGGCGCCAGCGAGTCGCTGCGCTTCTCGGCGCATTCCGGCAGCTTCGCCGAAGTGGATCGCGAGGACCGCATCTACCAGAAGGTGGCGGCGTGAGCAGCGCGGACTGGCGGCAGGCACAGGCGATGGTGATCGGCGCCTCCGCCGGTGGCGTCGAGGCGCTCGGGCAGCTGCTGCCGGCGCTGGATGCCCGCTGCCGTGCCGCGGTGCTGGTCGTGGTGCACGTGCCGCGCGAGCGCCCGAACCTGCTGGCGGGCCTGTTCGCGGCCCGCTGCGCGCTGCCGATCCGCGAGGCGGTGGACAAGGAGCCACTGCAGGGCGGTGCGGTGTACTTCGCGCCGCCCGACTACCACCTGCTGGTGGATTGCGAGGCGGGAAGCGCGCCGTCGGTGGCGCTGTCGGTGGACGAGCCGGTGCGTTATTCGCGTCCCTCCATCGACGTGCTGTTCGAGTCCGCGGCCGAATGCTGGCGCGAGCACCTGGTGGGCGTCATCCTCACGGGCGGCAATGACGATGGTGCGCGGGGGCTCGCCGCGGTGGCGCGCGCCGGCGGCATCACCATCGTGCAGGAGCCGGGCGAAGCCATTGCCGCCGCGCTGCCACTGGCGGCGGTGGGCACCGGGTTCGCGCACCATGTGCTGCCGCTGGCGCGGCTCCGGCAGGTGTTCGCGGAACTGGGGCATCGCGCCTGAGCCGAAGGGTCGGCGCATCCCTACAGCCCGTGCCGCAAGGCCGGGATGGCGCTGTTCGCCGGGGGTGCCTAGTGTGCAGGTATCCACAGGAGCACACATGGCCACACCACACACCAGCCGGCTTCGGCCCGGCGATTCGGCCGTCACCGCGGCGGGGAGCACCACCACCGTCGATGCCATCGAGTTGCTGAAGTCCGACCATCGGCAGGTGGAGGACTGGTTCGCGCAGTTCGGAGCCAGTGAGGACGCTTCCAGGAAGCAGGCGGTGGCCGCCGACATCTGCAAGGCGCTGGAAGTGCACACCGCCATCGAGGAAGAGATCTTCTATCCCGCCTTCCTCGAGGCCGGCGGCTCGGTGGCCGTGCACCATGAGGCGCTGGTCGAGCATGCGGCGGCGAAGCGGCTGATCGCCCAGATCAGGTCCTCGTCCGGGCCGGCAGCCGACGATTACTACGCCGCCCGCATCCAGGTGCTCGCGGAGATGATCCACCACCATGTCCTCGAAGAGGAAAAGCCCGGTGGCATGTTCGCCCTGGCCGCCGATCTCGACTTGGACCTGGAGGCGCTCGGGGCGCGGCTGGAGCAACGAAAGGTGCAGCTCATGGACGATGCCGCCACCGACCAGGGTTACGACGCAGCCGTGGGCGATGCGGATGAGGGCGAGGAGATCACGCCCGAGTTCGAGGATCCCGCCACGGACGACGGGATCGAGCCACGCGACTGAAAGCCGCGCCGCCGCGGCCTGCCCGCTTACTTGCGGAACTTGTAGACCGTCCGGTCGGCAATATCGCCCTGCGCCTCGGTTTCCACCGCCCAAGTGTGATCGTCGTCGTGGTTCTCCAGGTACCGGTCTTCCTGGTACAGCGTGAAACCCGCGGCCTGCACGGTCGCGCGCACCGACTGCGGGTCAATGCGATGCAGTTTGCCCGTGTCATCGGTTTCGGTGCCGTCGCGCGCCACATAGAAAACGATGATGTAGGTGCCGCCCGGCTTCATCGCCTTGTAGAGCTTGGCGTGGAACGAGGTCATGTCGACGCCCGTGAGCAGCATCTCGTGGAAACACAACACGCACATCACCACGTCGGTGTTCTTCGGGAATTCCGCCTTGTTGAAGTCCACGTCTTCGTAGGTGGAGTTCGGGTGCTTCTCGGTGAACGCCTTCTCGTACTTCGCGTACTGGTCGCCGAAGAAGGGCAGGTCATACATGTGCAGTTCGCCCTTCTCGCCCACCACGCTGGACAGCAGCGTCGAGTAGTAGTTGCCGTAGGAGTCGAGTTCGATGACGCGACTGCCCGGCTTCACGCCGGCCGCAGCCAGCAGCTCGGCGGGCTTGCGATAGAAATCGTGCGCTGTCATCGCCGCAGGCCGGTCCGGCGACTGCACGGCGTTGCGGATGTAGTCCTTGGCACCCTTGGGCACTTCATAGGGTTTGGGCGGGGCCTCGGTGGGCGCCTGGCTGGCGAAGGCCACGACCGAAGCAGACGCGGCCAGCAGCATGGTGGCGGTGAGCCGTCGCAGTGAAAACCTGATCATGGGTTACCCCTTGTGCCTGGAAAATCGCGGCCGCGCCTGCCGCGGCCGCCCATGAAGGATAACGCGGCGACAGCCCGGCATGCACCCCGAAATAGGAAAATTCCTACACCAACTCGGCCACTGCGTTACCTGATCCGGATACCGCGCGCGCGGGAGCATTGCGGCATGTGAATACCCTTCCGGTATTCGAGGAGCGCAAGCATCGTGAGCAAGTCAATCGCACTGGTCGCCGTCATCTCGGCCATCGCAGTCCTGCCCGCGGCCGCCAGGGAACTGAAAGGCGAATCCAAGGACGCGTGGATCACCGGCAGGATCGAGACGATCTACCAGCTGAACGCCCATCTCAACGGATTCACCATCGATACCGACGTGCGCAATGGCTCGGTGCATCTGACCGGCAAGGTCGGAGGTCCGGTCGATCGCGAGCTGGCGGGCGAGCTGGCCAGGGGAGTTGAAGGTGTGGTGAACGTCGACAACGACCTGGTCGTCGATGCGAAGGCGGGGCGGCAGGCCGGCGACGGCGAACACTCGTTCTTCCGCTGGGTGGACGATGTGACGACCACAGCGGAAGTCAAATCCCGCCTGCTTCAGAACAGCAATACGCATGGCATGCGGATCGACGTGGACACGCACGGCGATGTGGTAACGCTTTCCGGCACGGTCACCTCGCCGGAGGAAAAGCGCCTGGCAGAGCAGCTCGCGCGCAATGCCGGTGACGTGAAGGACGTGCACAACAAGCTGGTGGTGCGTGCCGAATAGCGACACTGTCGGTCTTTGGGAACAACTGGAGTTTCACGGTAGGAATCCACCGACGCCGCGGACTCAGCTGCGGGGCCGCCGAATCAGCACCGTCCGACTGTGCCCGGCAGGGTGGGCGCGGACAATGCTCCCGTCCATTCCACAACCCTGACGAGGATCGCATCAATGAAATACGCAACCTGCATCGGATCATCGCTGCTGGCACTGGCACTCGGCGGCGTCGCCGTGGCGCAGACCGCCGCATCGCCGCAGTCGCATTCCACTTCCAGCATGTCTTTCAGCACTCTGGACACCAACAAGGATGGTCGGCTGTCGAACTCGGAAGTGCAGTCGAATTCGGATCTGCGCTCCGCGTTCGGCCGCCTTGATACCAACGGCGACGGCTACCTGACTCCGCAGGAGTTCTCCAAGTACGACAGCAGCAATGCCGGCGCGAGCGGCATGTCCTCTTCTTCCTCGGATCTCGGCGGCGCGGGCACCAGCTCGAGCAGCAGCAGCGCGACCCCGGGAAGCTCCAGCTCCAGCACTCCGTCGAGCGGTGCCGCCGGCACCGATGGTGGTTCGGCGTCATCGTCGGCCCACTGAGCTGACTGGCTGTCCGCGCATGCGGACATCGCGCGCAAGGCCCCGGCCGTGTCGGGGCCTTTTCTTTTTCCCACGCGTTACGCGTTCAGGCCTCTTCCTACAGTGGCTCGCCCACCCGTCCGGCAGCCGCGCCGCGCCGCGCGCCCGATGCTGCTGCTGGACGGCGCCGGGCATTCCGGGCTGCGCGTGACGCGTGTCACCAACAAGGAGAAGCCATGAACGAATTGGTCAAGATCGCGGCGAGCGCCGCACTGCTCACGGGGCTGGGCGCCTCCGCGGCGTATGCGGCCGACGGCAGCTCCACCCCGTACATCGGCCCGTACATCGGCGCCGCCATCCTGCAATCGCGCTTCGACTCGCACAAATTTTCGGTGCATGACGTGGACAATGAGGACACCAGCTGGAAAGGGGATGCGGGCCTGCGGCTGACTCCCAACTTTGCCGTGGAAGCCGCCTATACGCGCTTTGGAAAGGAGACCGCACCATCGGTCGCGGTTGGCGGCCCGTTCGAGGCACGCGCCAAGGCCTATTCGGCCTTCGCGGTGGGATTGATTCCGCTGGGCCCGGTGGACCTGTTCGCCAAGGCCGGCGCCGCGCGGATCGATTCGGCTGGCAACGTCGCCGCGGTCTATTACAGGGACCACGACACGCGCTTCGCCTACGGCGCGGGCGTGCAGCTCGGCAATGGGCGTTTCGGCCTGCGCGCCGAGTACGAGAAGTTCAACACCAACAGGATCGGCGACCTCGACGTCATCTCGCTCGGCCTGTCCATCAACTTCGGGGCCCCGGCTCTCTAGGCCGCCGCCGGCACGCACCGGGGGCCGGTCGTGCCGGTCCTCGGGTTGCCCGGCTTGCGTTGCCGCGGCCAGCTTCGCGCATGAGCACGGCGTGGCACGGCAGGTTCCAGCACGGTCTTCATGAAGCCGAAGGGGCCATCAGCGACTGGATGGCCCGGATCAGTTCGTCGAAATCCCCGGACTTCAGCACGTACGCATCGGCGCCGGCGTGGCGTATCAGCTCCGGGTTGGCGTGCCCGCTGTGGATGATGAAGCGCGTGCCGGGGAACTGCGCCCGCAGCGCCGGCAGGCGCGACAGCGCCGAGCCGCCGCGCAGCTGGATGTCCAGCACCGCGATCTGCGCCTGGTGCTGCGCGATCAGTGGCGCGATCTCGTCGATGTAGGCGGTGGTGGCCGCGCATTGCAGCGGCGGCACCTCGTTGATCAGCGGCGGCATCACCGCGCGCAGGTCGTCATTGTCCTCGGCGAGGATGATGCGGACGGATTGCTGCATGTCGTTGCCGTCGTTCAAAGGGATGTCTCCCGCGCGGCTTCGGCGCCACGGCGTGATCTGAGGAATTCCTCGAGCAGGGCTTCGATCTCTTCCGGGTCGGCTGGCTTGGTCATGTGGCTGTCGAAGCCGGCGCGGTGCGCGCGTTCGATGTCTTCCTTCTGGCCCCAGCCCGTCAACGCCACCAGCAGTGCGCTGCTGCCCCAGCTGGTCTGGCGCATGCGGCGGGCCACTTCGTAGCCGTTCATCTCCGGCATGCCGATGTCGAGGATGACCACGTCGGGACGCTGCTGTTCGCCGGCCTGCAATCCGGCCCTGCCGGAGTCGGCGGTTTCCACGCTGTGGCCGTAACTGCGCAGCACCATCGCCAGCGTGGTCGCGGCATCGATGTTGTCGTCCACCACCAGGATGCGACCGCGGCTGGTCGTGGCGGCCGGCGTGGCCGGGCCGGCGTCGCGCGCCACCGCCTGTTCCACCACGCGGCCTCCGGGAAGACGCATCGTGAACACGCTGCCCTTGCCGGGGCCCTCGCTGGCGGCGTCCACGGTTCCGCCGTGCAGCGCGACCAGGCCCTTGACCAGCGCCAGGCCGATGCCGAGGCCGCCCTCGGAGCGATCGATGGCCGAATCGACCTGCGAGAACATCTCGAAGATGGTGGGGATGGACGCGGCTGGCAGTCCGATGCCCGAATCGCGCACGGCGAAGACGGTCTCGCCCGCCTGGCAGTGGACCTCCAGCTCGATCTGGCCGCCCGCATCGGTGTACTTGGCTGCGTTCGTCAGCAGGTTGGACAGTGCCTGCGAGATGCGCAGCGGGTCGACGTCCAGTTCGACCGGCGCGCCGGGCAGCCGCACGATGAATTCGTGCTGCTTGGAATCCAGCAGCGGCTTGCTGGTCTCCACCGCCGCCTTCACCACCGTGGCCAGCGACACATGCTCCTTGCGCAGCTCCAGCCGCCCGCGCGTGATGCGCGAGACTTCCAGCAGGTCATCCAGCAGCAGCGCCATGCGCGCCACCTGGCGGCCGATGATGTCGCGGGCCATCTGGCTCTGCGCCGGTTCCAGTCCCCTGATGCCCAGCAGCCGCGCCGCGTGCCGGATCGGCGCCAGCGGGTTGCGCAGTTCGTGCGCCAGCGTGGCGAGGAAGTCGTCCTTGCGGCGGTTGGCCTTGCGCAGCGCGTTCTCGGTCTTCTTCATGCGCGCGATGTCGAGGTTGATGCCCGCCCAGCCGGTGATGCGCCCGTCCTCGTCGCGCATGGGCACGCCCTGCGCCAGCACCGGGTGATAGCGCTCGTCGGCGCCGCGGAAGCGGTGCTCGCGGTACCACACCCCGCCGGTGCGCACGCATTCGCGCCACGCGGCGATGGTGCCTTCCACGTCGTCGGGATGCAGCGCCTGGCTCCACCCCAGGTCCGTGCACTCGGCCTGCGTGATGCCGAGCAGTCGCAGGAACGAATCGCTGGCGTAGATGTTGCGGCCGTCGGCGTCGGTGACCCATACGCCGTAGTCGATCGATTCGCCGATGGCCCGGTACAGGTTCTCGCTCTTGCGCAGCGCGCGCTCGGCCATGCGCTGCGCGCTGATGTCGATCAGCAGGCCGAGCAGCATCACCGGCCGTTGCCCGGCGTCGTGGTGCACGGTGCCGCGGCTGACCACCCAGCGGATGCCCTGGTCCGGCAGCAGGATGCGGTACTCGGTGGAAGCCAGGTGTCCGCTGTGCAGCGCCTGCTGCTCGGCCGCCTGCACGCGCGGCAGGTCCTCGGGATGGATCTGCTGGTGCAGCAGCGCGGCATCGCCATGCAGCGGCGCATCGGCGGGGCGGCCGTACAGCGCGGCCAGGTTGCGGTCCAGCGTGACCTCGCCGCTTTCCAGGTTCCACATCCAGCTGCCCATTTCCGCGGCGGCCATCGCGCTTTCAAGACGCGTGGTGGCCAGGGCCAGCGCGGACTCGGCGGCCGCGCGCTCGTGCATTTCCTGGGTCACCGCGCGGTTGGATTCCTGCAGCTCGCGGGTGCGCGCCTCGGATTCGTCCAGCACGCTGTTGAAGGCCTGCACCACCACCGCGAACTCCTCGATCGGTGTCGGCGGCGCGCGCAGACTCGGGTCGCGCCGGGTGACGATGTCGTCAGCCACCGCGGCCAGCGCTTCCACCGGCCCGGTGATGCGCCGGCGCAGGCGCGCCGACAGGATCAGCGCGATGCCTAGGCTCAGCACCATCATCAGGCCCAGCACGCCCACGTACGCGCGCACATGGGCCCAGGGGTTGTAGGCGGCGCTCAGGTACAGCGTCCCCAGGTACTCGCCGTTGCGCTGGATCGGCTGTCTGACTTCGAGCTTGCCGTCCGCGAAGCGCACCCCCGCGGGCGCACCCTGCACGTGGGTGGGTGGCGGCTGCGCGTCCCGGCGCACATAGCTGGCATACAGGTCGTCGCTCACCGAGTACAGCGCGGCGATGAGCACATCCGGTTTGGCGCTGAGCGCCGCCAGGTTGCGCTCCGCCGTCTGCCGGTCCTCGAAGGCCAGCGCCGGCGTGGTCAGCAGCGTGATGATGTCCGCCTCGGTGGTGACGTCGGTGATCTTCGCCCGGCGGTATTCCGTCAGGTCGCGGTACAGCAGCGCGCCGGTCATGGTGAGCAGGGCCAGCGCGGTGGTCAGCAGCACCACGATGGCCAGCTGCCCGCGCACCGAGGAAAACCTGCCGGTGGTCGGCTGTGAGGTCCGCTGCAATGCGCTCACTGTTGCACCTGCACCGCCAGTGCCAGCAGATCCGAGCTGATCTTCAGCCCGGCCTGCTGGGCCGCTTCCAGCGAGATCTCGAAGCGCACCCGGTGCTCGATGACCAGCAGGTTGATGGCGCTGCCCGCGGCGAGCGCGCCATCGGCATCGGTGACCACCAGTGTGCCGCGCGCCGGTCCGGGCCGCAGCATGTGCAGCAGGCTGCGCCGGTCGTTGCCCACATACAGGATCTGCGCGCCGTCGGCCTGCCGGATGCTGGCGACCTGGCGCACCTGCACCGGCCGGTTCAGCAGCGTCCTGCCCGCCGACAGCGCCTGCAGGTTGGCCGCGACCTCGCCCTCGCCCAGCACCGCGATGGTGAACTTGTCGGGCGGCAGCACCTCATCGGGCCATTTCACGTAGCCGGCGAAGCGGTAGACGAAGGCCGCCTTCACCGCATCCTCCGAATAGGTCGCCAGCGCGTGCCCGGAATCCCCGCTCGCATAGCCATAGAGGATGCACAGCGCGAGCAGCACCCGGGATATCCGGCCGCGCGGGCGGCCGGTGACGGCCGGATGCGCCATCTACGGACTCCAGCGTACCGCGGCCATTACGCTGCGGCGGATGGGTACGCCGGCCGGAGAAGGAAACTCCTGCTGCCGTGCATGCAGCAGGTTGGCGCCTTGCAGCGAAACCTCCCATGCACTGGCCAGGCGCCATGCCAGGCGCGCGCTGAGTTCGGTGCGGGCGGCGAGGTCGGGGTCAGGCAGGGCCCCCACGCGCTGCAGCGAGAAATCGAAGGTGGCGTGCGCGCCCAGGTCGATGGAGGAATCCAGCAGCAGGTGCTGCTTCGGATCGTTGCCCGCCTGGCTCACATCCAGCAGGCCCGAGGCGCCGGCCTTCTGGTGCAGGCGCTTCTCGAGCAGCGTGAAGCCGGGTGACAGGCGCCACCAGCCGGTGATCTGCCAGGTGGCCCAGGCCGTCACGCCCCGGGTATGTCCGGCCATCAGGTTGTCCCAATGCAACGGCAGGTAGGTCGGCGTCGCCGAGGGTTCCACCGTGCGCAGGTCGTCGTACTGGTTGTAGAACACCGATGCGGACAACGAGAATGCCGGCGTGAGGGTGCCGCGATAGCCGAGTTCGTAGGCGACCACGCTCTCGCTGTGGAAGTCCGCCTCGCCCACCAGGTAATCGATGCCGCCCAGTCGCTCCAGCACATCGGTGTCGAACGGGGTCGGTGTGCGTACCGCGCGTGAGGCAGCGGCCCAGATCATGGTGGCAGCGCCCGCATTCCACGCCAGCCGCAGGTCCGGCTGCGGCTCCCAGCCGGTGAAGGTGTCATGTTCCAGCTTCACGCCCGCGGTGAGCTTCAGCGAGGGGATGAGGGTGAGGGTGTCCTGCGCGTACAGGTTCCAGATCTGCAGCGTCCGCTGCGACGGCTTCCACAGCAGCGTCGCGGAATTGTCTATCTGGTAGCGATAGACCCGCGCGCCCCCGCCCCACACCAGCTGGTGGCGCGAGCCCCAGGCGAGACTCTGCTGGGCTTCCGCATCCAGCGTGTTGAGCACGAAGGCCGTGCCGTCGGCCGGCGCCGCGCGCTCCACGTGATCGAAGTACGCCTGCGCGTGCAGGCTGGAATCACCCCGTTGCCGCTCCCAGCGGCCGAGCAGGTTCGCGCCGCTGACCGATTCCGAGCCCGGGCCGGCCCGTCCGTCCGCCCCGCTGTAGGCATCGCCCTGCAGCGTCGAGGTGCCATCGGTACGCGCCACGTCCAGGCGGAAGCCCGCCTGCTCGCGATGCCAGTCGTCCTCGGCACTGCTGCCGTCCGGCATGGCCATGGCATCGCGCCGGAAGGCCTTGCCGTAGATGCGGAATGAGCCGTTGTTCCCCACCTCTCCGCCGTACCGTGCGCTGAGCCCGCGCTCGTCATTGCCGGCATCGGCCGTGACGTCGGGCCCCTGCGTGAAGTACGCGGCCTGCGTGATCACGTTGATCACGCCGTTGACCGCGTTGGCGCCCCACAGCGTCGCGCCGGGTCCGCTGATCACCTCGATGCGGTCGATGTCGCTCAGCGGCACGTCCTGGGTATCGAGGTAGATGCCGGAGAACAGCGGCGAGTAAACGCTGCGGCCGTCGATCAGCAGCAGCAGCTTGTTGGAGAAGTTCTGTGCCGCCGGCTGGCCGCCGAAACCGCGTGCCGCGACCACGTAGTTGCTGGAACCGAGCTGCGTGACCAGCAGGTTGGGTGCCAGGCGCAGGGCATCGGCAAGAGTGGTGGCGCCGGAGCGCAATATCGCTTCGCGCGTGATCACGTAGATCGCCGCGGGCGCTTCGCTGAGCGGTTCGGGTGCCCGGGACACCGAGGTCACCGGAATGCGCCCCAGTTCCTCCAGGGACATGTCGGTGAGGTCGGTGGCCTCACAGGCCCGCATGAACCCCGCACCTCCGGCGACCAGCATCGCGCATGCGATGTACCGCAGCCCGCCCTGCACCCGCCGGCTGCGCCGGTCCCTGCCTGTTCCCATTCTCGAAGCCTCTCCCCGAGGCCGATTCCTGCCGCGGTATCGCCGCTAACATATCAAGGTGGCCGGGCGCGGGGTTGCTTCCGCAGATCCGCAAGCGCATGTAGGAAAATGCCTACATGGCCTCCGGCACCTGCCTGGAGGCCATGTGGTGGGCCAGGAGAACCCGGCCGCAGCGGCCGCGCCGCCGTCTGTGCCTTTCTCAGTTCTTGATGCGCAGCTGGTTGTCCACCGAGCGCACGCCATCCACGGAGCGCGCCAGGTCGGTGGCGGTTCTGGACTCGGCGGCGGAAGTCGCCCAGCCGGTCAGGGTCACCTTGCCGTTCAGCGAATCGACGTTCACATCGAGTGCCTTGACCTCATCCGACTGCACCAGCTTGGCTTTCACCTTCGCCGTGATCGCGACGTCATCGACGTACTGTCCGGCCGTGGACTGGCCGCGGAAGACATTGCATCCGGACGCCAGGACACCGGTGGCGAGAATGGCCGCGACCGCCAGTGATTTGTGGTTTTGCATGGTACCTCCAGGGGATTCAGGTGTTTCCGCGAATGGGCGCCACTATGCAGTCGCGTTCCGGTGCTGTAACTTCGCCCCGCCCCGCGATGCGATGTAGGACAGGGCCTATAACCAGATGAATGCCCCGCACTGCGCCCCCGCCCGAGGCCGGGCCCGACCACTGTGGTACTGGCTGGTGTTGCTGCTGGCATGCCTGCCGGCGCAGGCGCGCGTGGACGACTTCGTGCTGCGCGACCAGCACGGCCAGTCGCATGAACTGTATTACCTGTCCGACCGCAAGGCCGTGGTCATCATGATCCAGGGCAATGGTTGCCCGATCACCCGCAATGCGTGGCAGGCATTGAAGGCACTGCGCGCGACGTACGCGGCGCGGGGCGTCGAGTTCCTGATGCTCAATGCGAACCTGCAGGATGACCGCGACGCCATCGACGCCGAGGCGCGCGAGTTCGGCTACGACATCCCGGTGCTGGTGGACGAGTCGCAGCTCGTCGCCGAGGCGCTCGGCGTGCAGCGCACCGCCGAGGTCTTCGTCATCGACACGAAGAACTGGAATGTCGCCTACCGCGGTCCGATCGATGACCGGCTGACCTACGAGCGACAGGCCGCCACCGCGAAGCATCACTACCTGCGCGATGCGCTCGACAACGTGCTGGCGGGCAGGCCTGTCAAGACCGCCTCGCGCGACTCACCGGGCTGCATCGTCAATATTCCCCATCGCGACGAGCACGTGGCGCCGGCTTCCTACAGCGCCACCATCGCGCCACTGCTGATCAGGAACTGCGTGGAATGCCACCGTGACGGCGGCATTGCCCCGTGGGCGATGAGCGGCTATTCCAAGGTACGGGGTTTCGCACCGATGATCCGCGAGGTGCTGCGCACGCAGCGCATGCCGCCCTGGCATGCCGATCCGCACGTGGGCAGCTTCGTCGGCGACCGCAGCCTGTCGCCGGCAGACGCCGCAACGCTGGTGCACTGGGTGGAGGCCGGTGCGCCGCGCGGCGACGGGCCCGATCCGCTGGCCAGCGTCGCGCCCGCGTCCGGCCAGTGGCCGCTCGGGGAACCGGATCTGGTGGTGACACTGCCACCATTCGCGGTGCCGGCCACCGGCGTGGTGGACTACCAGCATCCGGTCGTGGCCAATCCGCTCGATCACGCGGTGTGGGTGCGCGCCGTGACCATCATGCCCGGCGACCGCAAGGTGGTGCACCACGTGCTGGCGGGCTACTCGCTGCCCGCGGCCGGCAGCCGGCGCGCGATCCCCGAGGTGGACCTGTTCGAGAACTACCTGGGCGGTTACGCGCCGGGCATGGAGGCCTACCAGTTCCCGGCGCAGACCGGCGTGCGGCTCGAGCCGGGCGGCCAGTTCATCCTGCAAATGCACTACACGCCCAATGGCAAGGCCACCACGGATGTCACGCGCATCGGGCTGTACTTCTACAAGGAACCACCGCGCTACATCCTGCGCCACAGCGTGGCGGTGAATCCGCAACTGCGCATTCCGGCGGGCGAGGCGGCGCACGAGGAGTCGGCCTACCTGCCATTCCACAAGGACGCCATCCTCTACAGCCTGTTTCCGCATGCGCACTACCGTGGCCGCAGCGCGAAGTTCGAGCTGCAGTATCCCGACGGACACCGCCAGCTGCTGCTGTCGGTGCCCAAGTACGACTTCAACTGGCAGCGCGAGTACGTGCTGCGCGAGCCCATTGCCATCCCCGGCGGCTCCAGAATCATCTACACCACCGTGTACGACAACTCGGCGCAGAACCGCGGCAATCCGGACCCGACGAAGACCGTTACCTGGGGCCTGCAGTCCTGGGACGAGATGCTGTACGGGGCAGTGCGCTTCCGCTGGGTGGACGAAACCGTCGACCATCCCACGCATGATCCGCAGCTCGCCCGCCTGCAGCAGCTGTTCGGTTACGCCGATCGCGACCTCGACGGCCGCATCTCGCCGCAGGAGCTGCCGGAGCCGCTGCGGCCGATGCTGGAGCGCGCGATGGGTTTCCTCGATACCAACCACGATGGCGCACTGGACATCGATGAGCTGATGGCGCGACGCGCGCTGTTTGGCAACTGAGCGGCCGGAAAAGCGGAAGGATCGGGGCGAGAACCAGGTCCGGCCGCGTGCCGGCGGCTGGTTTCATACTGCGGGCATGAGCGCGAGCCTGCTGCAGCAGTTGCCCGAACTGATCGTGTTCGTCCGCCGTGACGGTACGCTGCTGCACGTGGAGGGCGGCCGCGGCGTACCCGCGCTGCGCGCGCTGGGGAGCTGGCGGCAGGATGTCTTCGAGCCCGCCTGGCCCGGGCAGGTGGCCGCGCTACTGGCGCAGCTGGCGCGGCGCGCCATCGCCGATCGTGGCCGCAGCGAGGCACGCTTCAACCTGGGCGCGGAGTTGTTCGAGGTCCGTGCCGCGGCGCTGGGGCAGGATCGCTGCGCATGCATGATCCGCGCCGCCACCGGCACCACGGCGGCGGAGAGGGATCGGCGCGTCGCGGGCGACGGCACCGGTGCGCCCGCGGCGGACCGGCGCGGCTTCCTGCGCCGCCTCCGGGAGGCGCTGGCCAGCGCGCGCCTGCGCGAGCAGCCGCTGGCGGTGGCGGTGATCCAGATCGAGGACATCACCGAGCTCGGCCGCGTGATCACGCCGCGCATCTGCGAACAGATCGTGCACGGCGCGCTGCAGGGCCTCGCGGCACTCGCGGCGGACCGGCCGGCCGGCGAACCCATCTGGCACCTCGGGCAGCTGAAGGAAAACCAGCTCGCGCTGTGGATCGAAAGTGCGGATCGCGAGCGCATCGAGGCCTGCGTGGGGCGGCTGTGCGCGCGCCTGCGTGAGCCGGTGCGGCTCGGGCAGGCGCAGTTCCAGCTTGCCCTGCACGCGGGCGTGGCCATCCTGGGCCTGGATGCCACCACGCCCCAGGCGCTGGTGGAGCACGCCTGTGTCGCCGCCGGGGAGGCGCGTCGCGCCGCCGCCGCGCGCGTGTTCTTCTTCAGCGATACGCTGAAGCTGAAATCGCTGGCGCGGCTGGACATCGCGCGCGAGCTGCGCGGCGCCATCGACGCGCGCCAGTTCCGCCTGCACTACCGCTTCCGTCACGAGCTCGACAGCGCGCAGCGCACCGCATGGGTGGGTTACATCACGTGGCGGCATCCGCTGCGCGGGGCCATTGCGCCGGCGCAGTTCCTGCCGGTGGCGCAGTCGATGGGGCTGGGTACCGCGCTGTCGCGCAGCGTGCTGCACACCCTGCACGAGGATTTTCCGCGACTCGCCGCAGAGGATGGCGCCGTGCGGCTGTCCTTTGGCGCGCTGCGTGCGCACGCCCTGGACGAGGGGTTCGTCGGCGACGTGCGCCGTGCCATCCTCGATACGGCGCTGCCGGCCGAGCGGCTGGAGATACGCCTCGCCGAGAGCGCGGCCGTGTCGCGCGATCCTTCCGAGTTCCTGCCATTGCGCGATCTCGGCGTGCGGCTGGTCGCCGACGAGATGGGCCGGGACCTGGTGCCGCTGCCGCGACTGGCCGGCGCACCGCTGTGGGGCCTGCAGCTCGACCGCGCCTCGGCCAGCCGGCTGCTGCAGGATGCGCTGGCGCAACGGGTCTGCGGTGCGGTCATGGGCATCGCGCGCGCGCTGGGGTTCACGCCGCTGGCCAGCGGTGTGGACACGCGCCAGCACCGCGATGCGCTGCTGGCCATCGGCTGCGAGCAGGGCACCGGCGACCTGTACGGCGGACCTGATCGCACATAACGCGGCACGTCCGGCGCGGCAGCCCGGTTTGACGGGCGATTATGTGCGCGGCGTCACACTTGGCGCCGGACCAGCACGGATTTCCGCCGCGCTTGCTCACGGTGGGTCCGCTGAAATCGTGCTCCACGTCGCACTGGAACCGAGGAACGCCATGTCCATCGCTCGACCGGCCATCGCCCTGCTCGCCGCGGGTCTGCTCTGTGCCATGGGATTGCAGGGCGGCAGCGCCGCCGGCGCCGCTGCCGCGCGGACATGGATCGTGCAGGCGCGCAGCGGCGCGGATTTGCAGGCGCAGCTCGCGCAGGTTGGCGCCACGGCGGAGCAGCCATTGCCGATCATCCATGCCGCCAGTGTGCGGCTCACGGCCGAGCAGCTCGCGCGCCTGCGGGCAGGTTCGGCGGTGCGCATCTATGCGGACCGAGGCGTGCGCACCAGCGGCCTGCTGACCGGTCTGAGCTCGACGCTGAAGAACACGACCAACAACCTCAACTCGACCGTGGCCGGCAGTGCGGTGGGCACGGTGACCACTGCCGCCTCGACCCAGGTGCTGCAACCGGTGCTCGCCACCAGCATCACGCGCAGCCTGACCGCCCCGGTGGTCGGCGCCCTGAGCTCGGGCACTTCGTTGCAGGACGGCAAGGGTGTCGCCGCCCTCGGCCTGACCTACCAGACCAACTATCCGCAGCTCATCGGCGCCGACCACCTGCAGGACCAGGGCACCACGGGTGCAGGAGTCACCATCGCGGTGCTGGATACCGGCCTGTGGCAGGACACCACGCAGAACTATGGCGGCCGCATCCTGGCTTCGATCGACGTGGTCAACGGCGGGCATGGCGCCGTGCAGGGCGACCCGTACGGGCATGGCACGCATGTCACCTCCATCGCCGCCAGCGGCGCGATCAATCTCGCCGGCCAGTACCAGGGCATCGCGCCGCGCGCGAACCTGGTGGTGGTGCGCGCCTTCAACCAGTATGGCGCCGCGCGCTACAGCGACGTGATCGCCGGGCTGAACTGGATCGTCGCCAACAAGGCGCGCTACAACATCCGCGTGCTGAACCTGTCGTTCGGCGCACCGCCGGAATCCTTCTACTGGGACGATCCGCTGAACCAGGCGGTGATGGCGGCCTGGCGCGCCGGCATCGTGGTGGTGGTCGCGGCGGGCAACGATGGCCCGCTGCCGATGACCATCGACGTGCCGGGCAACGTGCCCTACGTCATCACCGTCGGCGCGCTCACCGACAACTACACGCCATACGACGGCACCGACGACCGCCTGGCCAGTTTCTCCAGCGCGGGTCCGACCTATGAAGGCTTCGTGAAGCCCGAGCTGGTGGCGCCGGGCGGACACATCGCGGCCTCGATGTCCAGCAGCAGCTACCTGGCGGGCCTGGATCCGGATTCCATGCAGCTCGGCCAGCAACTGTTCACCATGTCAGGTACCTCGCAGGCCGCGGCGGTCACCTCGGGCGTGGTGGCGCTGCTGCTGCAGCGCGAGCCGGGCCTGACGCCGGACGAGATCAAGTGCCGGCTGCTCGCCACCGCGCGACCCGCGGTCCGCAGCGACAACACGCTGGCGTACAGCGTGTTCCAGCAGGGCGCCGGCCTGATCAACGCGGGCACCGCGGCCGGCAGCCAGGCGCTGAATTGCGCCAACCTCGGCCTGGACATCGACGCCGATCTGGCCGATGCCGCGCACTTCGGCGGCCCGGCCAACCGCGATGACGATGGCAACTACTACGTGATGGACATGACCAGCTCCGTGTGGGGCACACCGCTGAATGCCGACGGCCTGACCTGGTCGGCGGGCTATCCGTATGGTGAGGGCTATGCGTGGAGCGCCGGCTCGGTGTCGCGCACCGGTTACGCCTGGAGCAAGGGCTACACCTGGAGTGCCAGTTCCGCCGCGAAGTCGGGCTATGCGTGGAGCAAGAGCACCACCGCGAAATCCGGCTATGCCTGGAGCAAGGGCGTCGACTGGTGGACCGCGCAGTCGGCGCCGCCCTCGGGCAGCGCGCCGGCCTCGATCGCGCCGTGGGTCCCGAACCAGTAGCGCAAGTGTGACCCGGTTCTCAGCCGCAAGGTGGCGCGCGCGACCGTCCGAACTGGTTCACCGCGCGCCGCACCGGCTTGATTCATCCTTCCGCCGATGAAGGGCAGCGGGTCGGGCGCGGCAATGCCAGGCAGGATCAGGAGGACGGCCGCGGGCCTGCTCGGGGTGGCTTTTGCCGGGGGGGTGGCGGCTGCGCAGCCGCCGGCCATGGAACAGCGGCCGCTGGTGCTGCGCCACCTGAGCACTGCCGACGGCCTGCCGCAGGCCACGGTGATGACCACGCTGCGCGATTCGGCCGGCCTGGTATGGATCGGCACCGAGGACGGGCTGGTGCGCTTCGACGGCCAGCACCTGGTGCGCTACGCGCCATCGCCCGGCGTGCCCGGCTCGCTGTCCGGCAAGTTCATCTGGCAGGTGGTGGAGGACACGCACCACGACCTGTGGATCGTCACGGCCGACGCGGGCATTGCGCGCTGGCGACGCGCCACCGACCGCTTCGAAAGCTTCCAGCATGTGGACGGCCGGGAGGAATCCCTGGCCAGCAACCAGGCGCGTGCGCTGCTGATCGATGGACAGGGGCGCGTCTGGATCGGCACCAGCGGCGCGGGCTTGGACGTGCTCGACCCGGCCAGCGGCCATGTGCAGCACCTGCGCCACGAGGCGAACCAGGACGGCTCGCTGAGCAGCGACACGGTGTACACGCTGCGGCTCGACCGGGGCGGCGACGTGTGGATCGGCACTGAAGGCGGCCTCGACCGCTGGCATCGCGATTCAGGCCGCATCTCGCGGCTCGGCACCGGTGAGCGGGGCTCGATCCTGCGCGCACAGGTTTCACAGTTGCTGGAGACCGCGGACGGCGGCTTCTGGGTCGGCACCTACGACCAGGGCCTGGCCCGCATCGACTCCGACGGCAGGGTGCTGCGCAGCGAGCGCCACCAGGAACGCCGGGCGGATTCACTCGCCAGCGACGCCGTGCGCGCGCTGCTGCAGGATGCGGCCGGCAACCTGTGGGTGGGCACCGAGCGCGGGCTGGATCTGCTCGCGCCAGGCGCGGCGCGCTTCGTGCACTACCGGCATGACGCCGGCGGCAGCGGCGACATCGCCACATTGCGCGACGACTACATCATGTCGCTGTACCAGGACCAGACCGGCCTGGTGTGGATCGGCACGCGCAGCGGCGGGGTCAGCCGCTGGAACCCGCGCAGCTGGGAAATGGGCGGCAGGCGTCCGGCATGGCTGCACGAGCAGAACGTCATGGGCTTTGCCGACGCGCGCGGCAGCCAGGTGTGGGTGGCTTCGGTGGCGGGCCTGTACCGCTACGACAGCCTGACCGGCGCCGCCGCCAGCATCGACGCCGTGGTCGGCCGCGCCAACGCGCTCGGTGATTCGCGCGTGATGTCACTGCACGAGGACCACGCCGGCGGGTTGTGGATCGGCACGGTGTCCGCCGGCCTGAAGTACCTGAGCCCGGACAACCGACTGCGGTCCTTTCCCGTCGCGCCCGGCAAGCCGCGGGCACTGAGCGAGTCGGGCATCATGTCCATCACCGAATCCCGTGATGGGCGCATCTGGGTCGGCACCTTCGGCGGCGGCGCGGACATCCTCGATCCGGTCAGCGGCGACATCAGCCAGCTGCCCTTCGGCACGACCGCGGCCGGCGCCGTCAGCGGTGCCAACGTGACGGCGATTCTCGAGGACGGGCAGGGCAACATCTGGCTCGGCACCGACGGGGCCGGGCTGAACCTGGCCAATGCGCAGGGCCAGGTGCTGCGGGTGTTCCACCACGACCGCTCCGATCCGCACGGGTTGCCCAGCGACAAGATCTATTCGCTCGGCCTCGACAGCAGCGGGCGCGTGTGGGTGGCCACGGACAATGGCGTGGCGCACACGCTGGATGCGCATGCGACCATCGACCAGCAACGCCTGCAGATGGCATCGCAGGACGGACGGGATTCCGGCGCGGCCTACGGCGTGGTGGGTGATGCGCAGGGCGGCGTATGGATCAGCGGTAATACCGGCCTGGTGCGGCTGGATCCGCAGACCGGCGCGCGCCGTGTCTACCACCGCGAGGACGGGCTGCAGGGCGAGGAGTTCACCTCCGGCTCCGCGCAGCGGCTGCGCGACGGGCGGCTGGCCTTCGGCGGCCCGGGCGGCTTCAACATCTTCGACCCGCAGCGGCTGTCCGGTTCGCGCGCGCCGCCGGCGCTGCTGCTCACCGGCGCCGAGGTGCTGGGCGAGCCAAAGCCGGTGTGGATGCGCCGGCAACTCTCGCTGGGTTACCGGGACAACATCGCCTCGCTGGAGTTTGCGGTGCTGGATTTCGCCGCACCTGGCGCGCAGCTTTCGTATCGCATCGCGGGCCTGATGAAGCAGCCGGTCACGCTGCCCGCGGGGCAGGGCATTGCGCTGAACTACCTGCCGGCCGGCGACTACGTGCTGGAGGTGCGCGCGGCCAGCGCCGATTCGGCGTGGAGCGCGCCGCTGCGCTTCGCGCTGCATCGTGACCAGAAACCGTGGCTGAGGCCCTGGGCGTGGGCGCTGTACGCGCTGCTGCTGGGCGCAGCGATCGCGCTGCGTGTGCGCCACCAGCAGCGCAGGTTCCGCGACATGCAGCGCGCGCGCGATCTGCTGGAAACCCAGGTGCAGGAGCGCACCGTCGAGCTGGTGGAGAGCAACCGCCAGCTGGCCGAGGCGGCGCGCGCCAAGAGCGACTTCCTCGATCGCATGAGCCATGAGCTGCGCACGCCGATGAACGGCGTGGTCGGCATGACCGAGCTGTTGTCGCGCACCAGCCTGTCGGCCACGCAGACGCATCTCACCAAAACCATCCGCGCCTCGGCCCAGGTGCTGCTGCAGATCGTCAACGACCTGCTGGACCTGTCGAAGATCCGCGCCGGCAAGGTGCAGCTCGAAGCGCTGCCGGTGGACCTCGGCCAGGTGCTGGAGGAATGCACCAGCCTGTTCGCCGGCGCGGCGGAGGCCAAGGGCCTGGAGCTCATTGTCTGCCCGCCGGTGAACGCCGGCCGCGCGCTGCGCGGGGATCCGCTGCGCATGCGCCAGGTGCTGATGAACCTGGTGGGCAACGCGGTGAAATTCACCGCCCGTGGGGAGATCGTGGTGCGCGCCGACGTCGAGCAGCTCGCGCACGGACAGGCCATGGTGCGACTGTCGGTGTCCGACACCGGCATCGGCATCGAGGACGCGGTGCTGGCGAAGATCTTCGAGCCCTTCACGCAGGCCGATGAAAAGACCACGCGGCAGTTCGGCGGCACCGGCCTGGGCCTTGCCATCTGCCGCGAACTGGCGGAGCTGATGGGCGGACGCATCACGGTGGAGAGCCGCCAGCAGGTGGGCTCGACCTTCACGCTGTACCTACCGATGCAGCTGGGCGCCGAGCTGCCGGCCGGGCCGCGGCTGCCGCAGACCGCCGCACGGCTGTACACGCGGCGGCCCGCGCTGGCGGAGTCGCTGCAGCGCCATTGCGCCAGTCTCGGCATCAACCTGGCATGGGAGCCGGATGGCCAGGACCGGGAGCCCGCCAGCGGTGAGTTGCTGCTGATCGATGCCGGCACGCAGCAGGGATTGCTGGCGCATTGCCTGGCCCGACCGGAGGCCGGCCGCGCGTTGCTCGTGGTGATCGCGACCCCCGCGGAAGTCGAGCGGCTGGGCCTGCGCCTGCTGCTGCCGGAGAAGACCCTGGTGCTCAAGCCGGTGCATCACGTGGCCGTGCGCGAGGCACTGGCCACGGTGCTGGGCGTGCCGGAACTGGTGCAGTCGGCGGCGGCGCCGCAGGAACTGCAGGCGCTGCGCGGCCATGTGCTGCTGGTGGAGGATGATCCGGTGAATGCCGCGGTGGCGCAGGGTTACCTGGCCGAACTGGGCTGCAGCTGCGCCTGGGTGGAGAGCGCCGCCGATGCCATCGCGCGCCGCCAGACCGAGCACTTCGACCTGGTGTTCATGGACCTGAACATGTCCGACGTGGATGGCTTCGCGGCCACGCGGCGCATCCGCGAGCGCGAGGCAGGTGGTGCGCGCGTGCCCATCGTGGCGCTCACCGCGCACGATCCGGCGAGTTACCGCGAGCGGGTGCTGGCCGCGGGCATGGACGACATCCTGAGCAAGCCGTATTCGCTGGATGATTGCCGGGCCATGCTCACGCGCTGGATGTGCAGCCGCGAGCCCAGCGTGACGGGCGAGGAGGCCATGGCCAGCGTCGATGCCGGCGCGGTGCAATCGCTGGGAGCACTGGGCGCCGGCGGGCCGGCGGCCCTGTATGGGCGGCTGGCCGCGTTGTTCGAATCCTCCTCGCAGCCGGTGATGGCGCAGCTCGACGCCGCGCTCGCGGCGCGCGACCTGGAGCAAGCGGCGAGCCTGTGCCATCGCCTGAAGTCGAGCTCCGCCAATGTGGGCGCGATGGCCTTCGCGGCCGGCCTGCGCGAGCTGGAGCAGCACTGCCGCGCGGGCGAGGCGGTGCGCGCGGCGCAGATCCACCGGCGAGTCGCGGCCGCGTACCCGGCGTTGCTGGCGACGCTGCGCGCGCGCCGCATGGCGGTGAGCGCATGAGCCCGCAGCCGCAGACCATGCCGCTGGCCATCGTCGCCGAGGACGAGGAACTCGGGCGCCTGCTGCTCGGCGAGGCCGCCGCCGCCGCGGGCCTTGCCACGCAGTGCTTCGACAATGGCAGCGCGGCGCTGGAGGCGGCGCTGCAGTCGGAGGTGGCGATCGCGCTGCTGGATGTCAGCATGCCCGGCATGGACGGCCTTGAAGTGTGCCGGCGCCTGCGCGCCGAGCCGCGCTTCGACAGCCTGCCCATCGTCATCGTCACCGGCCACGACGATTCCGAGGCCATCCGCCTGGCGTTCGAGGCCGGCGCCACCGACTTCGTCTCCAAGCCGGTGAACTGGGCGCTGCTGCCGCGGCGGCTGGAATACATCCTGCGCAATGCCGAGGCGGGCCGGCGCATCGAACGCCTGGCGTATTTCGATCCACTGACCGGCCTTGCCAATCGCCACCGCTGCCTGGACCAGGCGGCCGCGTGGATGGCGCAGGCCGCGGCGGCGGATCATTCGGTGGCGCTGATCTACATGGACCTGAACGGCTTCAAGCGCGTCAACGACACTTTCGGCCACGCGGTGGGCGATACGGTATTGCGCACGGTGGCCGAACGCCTCGCCGGGGCAGTGCGCGGCTTCCAGTCACCGCAGGCGCGGCTGCTGGTGGCACGGCTCGGTGGCGACGAATTCGTGGTGGTGGTGAACGCGGCCGAGGCGCGCACACTGGGCCTTGCCGTGGCCGCGCATTGCCGCGGCATACTGGATGAGCCGATCCGCATCGATGCGCTGGAATTCCACTGCGTGCCCAGCATCGGCATGGCCGTGTTCCCGGAGGATGGCGCGGACGTCACCACCGTGCTGAAACACGCCGACACGGCCATGTACCAGTCGAAGGCCGATGGCGCCGACGGCGTGGTCAGCTACAGCGCGGCCATGAGCGCGCGGCTGCGCGACTGGCTGGCGCTGGAGGCACGGCTGCGCCGCGCGGTGCGCGACGAGATGCTGCACCTGGAATTCCAGCCCAAGTTCCACCTGCACGACGGCCGCATCGCCGGCGCCGAGGCGCTGCTGCGCTGGCGCGACGAGGAGCACGGCGAGGTGTCGCCGGCACGCTTCGTGGAGATCGCCGAGGACAGCGGCCTGATCATCGCCATGAGCGCTTGGGTGGTGCGCGCCGTGTGCCGGCAACTGCGCCACTGGCTGGATGCGGGCCTGGCCATTCCGGTGGCCATCAACTGCTCGGCCAAGGAGATGATGCACGGGGATCCGGCCGCGGTCATCGCCATGGAAGCCGAACGCGCCGGCGTACCGCCGTCGCTGATCGAGGTGGAGATCACCGAGTCGCTGCTGGCCAACGATTCGGTAGGCGTGCAGAAGGTGCTGCAGAACCTGCGGCAGCTCGGCTGCCGCATCGCGCTGGATGATTTCGGCACGCGCTACTCGGCGCTGTCGTACATCACGCGCTTTCCGCCCGACCGCATCAAGATCGACAAGGCCTTCGTGCACAACGTGGACCGCTCGCCGGCCGACGCCGCGGTGGCCAGCGCCATCCTGTCGCTGGCCTCGAGCCTGGGGCTGGCGGTCACCGCCGAGGGCATCGAGCGGCCGGAACAGCTCGAGTGGCTGCGGGAGCGCGGCTGCCATGAAGGGCAGGGATTCCTGCTGTCGCGGCCGCTGTCGCCGTGGAGATTCACGGAACGTTACGTGATGCCCGCAACACAGGGCCGAACGGCCGAGACCGGTTGAAGTATTTGATCGAGGTAGGGCGGATGACGGGTTCCAGGTTCGCTGGAGCTCACGCAGGTCACCGCGTCAGCGGTTGCCGGCAGTAGAAACGGCGCAGGTAGCCTTGTATCGGGCCACGTCCTTCGCGAACTCCGTGGACTGCGCATTGTACGCTTCAACGCGTTCGTTGATGCGCGCGACCTTCTCGTCCGTGGCGCGTGCCGCTTCATTCTGCAGGCGAATCTGTTCGTCGAGAGTTTGCCCCTCGTGAAGCAGCTGTTGCCGGATCTTCTTTGCCGCGGCGATTTCCCTCGAGAGGGCTTGCATGTTCGCGAGGACACTTTCGAAGAAAGCGCCGAACGCCTCGGTCTGAGCTGGGGGTGGATCATCGAGAAGCCTGGCTTGGCGCTTCAGTTCTTCCATGCGCGTCTGCAGCCTTTGCTGGGCGGAGTTGAAATCCGCAACCGCGCCGGCATGCGTGGCCTGAACCTTTGATATGGTCTCCAGGGACGCCTGCAGGGCGTTGTATCCCCCTGTCAGCTCGGCGCGTGCCGTCGCCAGCTCTGCCTCGAGCGATGCCCGCATCCCGTCCAGCCCGACCTGTCTGGGGCTCAGTTCCTCCGCCAGCGCCACGCATTTGCCCGGATCGTCGGGAACGATCTCGGGCAACTCGGTCGCTGGCGAAGCCCCAGGCGCTGCAACCGCGGGCAATTGCGCCAGGCAGAACAAGAGCGCTGCGGAAGCCAGTTGCATGGGTATTACTTCCACGATCCGGGGCCTTACTTCCCGTGTAACTGTTCTGTGCTGATATAACCCACCGTGTGGCCGCTCTCGAAAAGGACTTCCGTCCATTTCTTGCTGTGCTCCAGCACGTAGGCGTATTCACGTCCATCGGTAGTCCGGATGATGGCCGCCGTGGTCGCGGGCCCTTCCCTGATCTCGGTGCTGGCGGGCGGCCGCACCCGCGACAAGTGCGGCAGGAGCTCGTCCGTCAGAAATCTCTCGTTCAAATCGTATCCGTCCCGGGCGGCGCGCACGAACCAGATCGTGGCGCGGGCGTAATCCTGGTCGACACCAGTGCCGCGCACGTACATCACGCCCAGCGAATACTCGGCCTCCATGTATTCCTGCTCCGCGGCCTTGCGAATCCAGTCCGCCGCGGCAGGCGTATTCCTGCGCACGCCGCGGCCCTCCAGGTAGGCGACGCCAAGATAATACTGCGCCCATCCGAGCCCCTGGTCCGCGGCCTTGCGAAACCAGCTGACCGCCTGCTGATCGTCCTTGGTTAAACCACCGAGACCGTTCAGGTACATCAGGCCGAGATTGACCTGGGCCACATCCAGTCCCTGGTCCGCCGCCTTGCGATACCAGAGCACTGCCTGTTGTGGATCCGGTGACATTCCCCGTCCGTCGGTCAGCGCGACGCCGACTTCGTTCTGCGCGCGCGCCAGTCCCTGCTCGGCCGCCTTGCGCCACCACCGTACCGCCTGCTCGTCGTCCTGCGGCACGCCGTCGCCCCGGTCATAGAGTTCGCCCATCAGGAACTGGGCCACCGCATTGCCTTGATTTGCTGGTGGGCCCATCAACGCCAACACCTGAGCCCATTGTCCCGCGCGCCAGTACCCGTACACCTGCGCCAGGTCCGGGTCGGCACCGGTCACGGCATCCGGCTGCGATCTGGCAAGTTGCGCGCAGGCGAGCGCCGGCAGCATCAGGGTTGCGCCGATGAACGGAAGCAGAATCCCTGCCGGCCTGCGATTGATTTCCCGCATGCTCACTCTCCGTGTGAGGGTCAACCAGCCTGCTGCCCTGTGCCGAGAGTGAGTCTAACGCCACCGGGCGCTATCCACAGCTTCCTGCTCGATTCGTGATCTTTTGCCTCGGGCTCGTCGCGCCAGCGTTCGCGGCTAACACAAGTATCGGTAGCGCAGGAAACGCTACGGAGGGGTCTGTGCTTGAGGTCGCCAGGAAGAGCTTCGAGACCTCCGTCGTTGCGGTGACATGAATGTCTTGAATTTACAGGGCGGCAAAATTTACAGGGCGGCAAGCAGTGCCATAGCTATCCGCTTGCGGCCGATCTCTGGTTCGATCCGATGGGTCAGGGCCCGTGAAATCCAGCTGGCGGAGTGACCGCCTGCTCCGTCGGCTTCGGCAGCTGCGGAATCCAGTCATAGGGAATCCGGTACGCGCGATACACCGCGCTCGGCGCCGCCTTGTCGTTGGCGCTCATGTACTCCCACACGATCTTCTTGTCCGGGGTTACCTCGAACACGCGGCTGCCGGCCCCTTCGGTGATCAGCGTGTTGCCGTTGGGCAGGCGCTGCGCGCCGCTGATGTTGGTGCTGAAGAAGCCGCTGCCGGTGTACGACCACACGGTCACGAGCTTCACCGGGTCGATCTCCAGCACGCGCGAGCTGGAACGCGCCAGGCCCCCGTAGCCGTTCAGGCCGATGGGCGTGTCGAAGCCGTAGCCGCTGGCGCCGCCATTGTCGAACACCAGCAGGTTGCCGGCGCCGGGCAGGCCCTTCGGGATCAGGTGCGCGTTGTGCTGGCCGATGATCTGGCCGATGCGCTGCAGCTGCGGCGACTGGCGGAAGTCCGGTCCCATGCGCCACACCACATGACCGTTGCGCGCGATGATGGCCATGAAGCTCGCCTGGCGGCTGCTGATCAGCACGTTGCCGGGCGCGAAGCGCTTGTCGCCCTCGTCGTACCAGTGGTTCGGTCCGAGATAGGTGGCCGAGTTCATGTGCAGCCAGTCGAAGGCGCGCGGCGCGGCCGGCCCGCGCCGCCGCGGCGGGCCGGCGGCATTGCCCGCGGCAGGAGCAGCGGGCGCACCGCCCGGCGCAGCCGCGGGAGCACCACCACCAGGGCCGCCACCTCCACCGCCTCCTGGACCGCCGCCGCCGGGACCACCACCGCCTCCTGGGCCACCACCGCCCGCGCCGGCCTTGATCGCCTTCAATGCCGCCGCGGAAAAGCCGAATTCCTTCACGTGATCGGCGGCGTACCACTGCCACAGTACTTTGCCGTCGGCGCTGTATTCGATCAGGTGGTCGTCCTGCAGCAACTTGTCGCTGATGGCGGGAAGCTTCCGGTCAGTGTGCGTCAGCACCAGCGTCGCGGCGCCGCGGGAAGCCGGCGTGGATTCCGGCGAGTAGTAACCCGACGGGAAATCCGCGCGCTGCCAGTCATGATGCTGGCGCAGCGCCCTGACCTTGCTGCCATCGGGCATGTCGATTTCGGAATCGCCATTCAGCGACCACAGCTCCTTGCCGTCGAAATCCTGCTGCACCAGCCGCAGCGACTCCTGCCGTCCCTGGCGCGCCCCGGCCGCGCCGATCACTTCGCCGTTGGGCAGCACGCGCATCGGGCCGCCCGCGGAGCTGTTGAAGCCTTCCCATTGCTTCACCACGTGACCATTCATGTCGATCACCGCCACGCCGGGTGCACCCAGCAGGCTGAGCACGGTGTAACCATTCCAGGTCTTGTCCGGCTGGTAGACCGTGACACCCACCGGATACACCGATGGCGCCGCTCCCGCGCCCGCCGCGAGCAGGCTCGCCGTTGCCCCCACCGCCATCCAATGCATTGGCTTCATGAGCCCCCCGTTTTTTTCACGATCGAAACGAAGCTGCCCCGGAAACGAGTGATCGCCTCCGGGGCAGCACATTATCAACGAGTGGCGCGGTGTCCTATCTGGACGCAGGCGCGGCGGCACCACCGGCCTTCGCCATCGCGGCTTCGAGCATCGATACCACCGCGGCGCGTCCGCCGCCCGGTGGTCCGCCACGTCCTCCTGGCGGCCCACCGCCGCCTGCGGCAGGGCCACGGCCTGCACCGGCACCGGCTGCAGGAGCGGCGCGCGCACCAGCCGCGGCGCCTGCTGGCGCCGCACCGGCACCGGCGGCACCACCGCCACCGCCACCGCCACCCGGTCCGCCGGCAGGCGGTGGCGCGCGCGCGATGTCGAGCGCCGTCTTGCCCGTGGCATCGCGGATCATCGGATCGGCGCCACGTTCGAGCAGGTGCTGCACCAGGCGATCCTGTCCGCTTTCGGCGGCGGCCATCAGCGCCGTCCGGCCTTCCTGATCGCGGCCCGCCACGTAGGCCATGATCACGGCCGTATGGGTATGGCTGTCGGTCACCTTGGCGTTGATGTTGGCGCCGGCGTCCAGCAGCAGATCGATGCTCTTGATGGTGCGGGCCGGATCCCCGCCGCCACCGCCGCGGCCGGTGCCGCGCATACCGGCCGCGATCATCAGCGGCGTCATCTGGAACACGTTCTCCAGGTCCACTTCGGCGCCGTGCTTCAGCAGCAGCTCCATGGATTCCTGGTCATTGGCCAGCGTGGCGATGAACAGGGGACCGGCGCCGCCGCGCATGTCGTAGTCGGTGAAGCGGCCGCGTCCGTTGCCGTAGGGACGCTTGCGGGTGAGCTGGTGATCGGTATCCACCCCCATGTCCAGCAGGCGGCGCGCGACGTCCAGCGCACTGACCGCGGGTGCGCGCGCACCAGCCGGACCGCCAGGTCCCCCGCCAAAGCCGCCCGGGCCGCCGCCACGTCCACCACCACCCGCCGGGCCGCCACGACCGCCGCGGCCGCCCGCGGCAGCTCCGGCTGGAGCCCCGGCCGCACCCGCGGCTGGCGCCTCCGCTGCGGCTGGGCCCGCGCCAGGTCCGCCGACCACGCCGCCGATGCCGCCCGGATTGACCGCACCGCCGCCGCCCGGCGGGCCGAAGCCACCGCCGCCGCCGCGGAAGGAATTCATGTCGATGGCCACGTACAGCGGCGTGCGGCCGCTCATGTCCCAGGTGTTCGGGTCGGCGCCCTTGTCGAGCAGGAACATCGCCATGTCGAAGTGGCGGTTGTCGAGCGCATTGATCAGCGGGGTAACGCCATCGGGATTGGGCTTGTTCACGTCCGCCCCGGCCTGCACCAGCGATTCGGCGCAGCGCATGCAGCCGGAGCGCGTGGCGTACAGCAGCGCGGTGAGGCCGCCGGTCTGCCGGCTCGCGAACTGCGCGCGCGGTTCGGAAGTCATCTGCCGTGCCCAGTCGTCGAACTTGGCGCGCAGGTTCACCTGCGAACCGGCGCCGCGCGCCAGCAGCAGGTCCACGATCTCCGGCTGGTTGCCGCCCGCCGCCCACATCAGCGCGGTCTGGTCACGGAAGGTCTCGATGGCCTTCACATTGGCACCGCGCTGCACGAGTTCCTTCGCCATGTCCTGGTTGCCGATGCTGATGGCCAGCATCAGCGCGGTCTGGCCCTCGAGGTTGGGCGAGTCGACGTTGGCGCCGGCATCCAGCAGCGCATGGAACAGGTCCATGTCTTCCAGCTTGATGGCCTCGGTCAGCGCGGTGTCGCCGTAGTTGCTGGTGACATCGGCTTTGGCACCGGCCTTGAGCAGTGCGCGCACCAGCTCCTTGTCCTGGGAGAAGGTGGCCCACATCAGCGCGGTGGAGCCATCGGCGGCCCTGGCGTTGACGTCCACGCCCGGCGCACCGAGCGCGGCCAGCGCCGCCTCATGATTGCCCGCGCGCACCAGATCGATGAGCGCCGGCTGATCCGCGGCGGCGGCCATGGCCGAGCAGGCCAGCGACAGCAGGCCAATGGCGGCGACGGTCCGGAATGCCCGGACGCGGCGATTGAGCTTAGACAACGTTGCCCCCGAAATTGGTGTAGTGGGCCTGGAAGCCCTTTTCGACATCGTAGAGGAACTTGTACGGGTCCTGGAACTTGCGGTCGACCTTGTCCAGCACGTGGTCGTTCATCATGTCCTGCGCGCTGTGGCCGTGGTGGACCAGGTCCGCGGTGAGCTCGTACAGCTTCTTCATCAGGTCGGCCTCGGCCTTCAGCTGGGCGTAGGTCATCACCGGGCCGTAGGCCGGCACGATCTGCGTCTGCTCGTTGGCGACCTTCACCAGATCGTCCATGGCATCGGCGCGTCCGCCGAGCCAGCCGCCGGCGAACCAGTCCAGCTCCGGATCGCGGATCGGCGAGACCACGCAGCCGGTGACCAGCACGTTGGAGTCGCGCAGATACACGTAGGCGTCGCCACGCGTGTGGGCCTCGAGCAGGTAGCCGTACTCCACCTGCTCCGGGCCGGCCTTCAGTTCGCCCTTGCCGCGGAAGGTGACGGTGGGCACGGCCTCCTTCGGAGGCTTGCGCACCCAGCGATCCTCCGCGGGCACGTAGTAGTCGGCTGCCAGCCACTGCTTGGTGATGGTGTGCGCATGGATCTGGGCACCGGCGCGCGCGAACAGCGCGTTGCCGCCGGTCTGGTCGGCGTGATAGTGCGTGTTGAACAGCGTGCGCACGTGCCCGCTGCCCAGCGTCTTCTGCACCGACGGCGCCAGCTCCACCGAGCCGCTTTCCACCAGCAGCACGCCGTCGCCGGTGTCCAGCACCACGACATTGCCCGGCGCGCCGCTGATCACGCTGACGCGCGCGGAAATCTTCGCCACCGGCAATGTCCTGGCCGCGACCTTCGGGGGCGCGTGCCCGCCGGCTACCGGCATGGTCTGGCAGCCGGCGAGGCCACCGACCAGCGGCAGCGAGCCCAGGCCCGCGATGCCGCCCAACGAACCTCTCAGGAAGTTTCTGCGATCAATGGGCATTTCAGACCTCGGTGAGCAGGCCGGTGCTGTTGCCGAAGTTCGCCTGCGGGATGCCCAGCTTGTCGAGCATGGTCAGGTGCAGGTTCGCCAGCGGCGTGCGCTGCGGCAGCGTCAGGTTCTTGCCGCCCACGTGCTTGCCGGCCGCGCCGCCCACCAGCACTTCCGGCAGCGGGTAATTGTCGTGCGCGTTGCTGTTGCCCATGTTCGAGCCGTACAGGAACAGCGAGTGGTCCAGCACGCTGCCGTCGCCTTCCTTCGTGTCGGCCAGTTTCTTCAGGAACTCCGCGAAGCGCTCCATGTGGTAGTGCTGGATGCGCAGCAGGTCGTCGATGCGATCGCGCTGGTTCGAGTGGTGGCTGACCGGATGGAAGCCGCCGGACACCTTCACCACCGGGTAGGGGCGCGCGGTGCCTTCGGCGGCCTGCACGAAGGTCGCGACGCGGGTGAGATCGGCCTGGTAGGCCAGCGCGATGAGGTCGAACATCATCTTCATCTGCGCGTCGAAATCCTCCAGTTCGCCCACCGGCGCATCGGGCACCTTGATGCTGCCCATGTCGTGGCTGCCGGCCATGTTCACGCGCCGCTCCAGTTCGCGCACGGTGTCGAGGTAGTCGGACAGCGAGCGCTGGTCCGCCGGCCCGAGCTGGCCGCGCAGCTGCTGCGTGCGGTCGGCGATCATGTCGAGGATGCTGGCGTTCTTGTGCACCAGCGCCGCGCGTTCGGCGGCCGTGTCGCCTTCACCCATGAGCTGGATGAACACCTTGCGCGGGTTGTACTCCATCGGCAGCGGCTTGTTCGGCGCGGCGAACGAGGTGGTGACGGCATAGAAGCCGCCGTTGCCGGCCGCGATCTGCACGGTGGTTTCCGAGGCCAGCTCCAGCGACGGCAGCGCGGTGCTCTGGCCCAGCTTCTGCGCGATCACCTGGTCCAGCGTGATGGCCATGCTCGCGCCCTTGGCCGCCGTATCCGGCCGCACGCAGGACAGCCAGGTGGCCGGATTCAGCACGTGCACCGAGCCGCCCGCAGCGGTGTTCTCGATGTTGTCGAAGGTGGTGACGTACTTCTTGAACGGCTCCAGCGGCGAGAGCGTCTTGCCGAGGGTAAAGTCCGCGCCCTTGCCGGTGGAGCTCCAGCCGTCGACCTCCTTGCCGAAGGGCGTGTTGTTCATGATCGCGCCATGCGGCAGGTAGAAGAAGCCGGCGCGCAGTTTCGGCGCGGCGGCGGTATCCGCCCAGGCGGTGCCGGCGGGCACCATGGCATCGAGGAAGGGCAGCCCCAGTGCCACGCTGCCGCCACGCAGGAAGGTGCGGCGGGACAGATGCTTCTTGGTGAGGAAATTCGCCATGGTCTATCTCCCTTGGGCGGGCAGGTTTGCAGCAGTGGTGGAATTGGCGGCGATCGTCTTCTCGGGCGCCTTGGCTGGCGGCTCGGAACCCTGGCGGCGGAAGGCGTCGCTGTTCACGATGCCGTCGAGGATGGCGCTGAACTTGTAGTTGCTCTTCGCGGCGGCCTGCACGATCTGCCGCACCTGCGGCATGTCGTAGTACTCCAGCTCGCGGTTGAGCGCATAGGTCATCAGGCGGCGGGTGACCGTGGTCGGGAACTGGTCCGCGTGGCTGGTGAGGTAGTGGCGCAGGTCCACCGGACCGTTCAGGGTCACGCCGCTGGCCAGTTCGGTCTTCGCGTCGATGGGCGTGTGCGCTTCCTGGTCGACCTCGCGCCAGCGCGCGGTGTTGTCGAAGTTCTCCAGCGACAGGCCGAAGGGATCAATCAGCCCGTGGCAGGCCTTGCAGGTCGGATTCGTGCGATGCAGCTCCAGGCGCGCGCGCACGGTGGTGACGGGCTGGCCTTCCTTCACCGACAGGTCCGTCACCACATTGGGTGGCGGCTGCGCGGGCGGGGTGCCGATGATTTTATCCAGCACCCAGGCGCCACGCCGTACCGGCGAGGTGCGGTCGCTGTAGGAAGTGGCCAGCAGCACCGCGCCCTTGCCCAGCAGGCCGAAGCGGTTCTCGTCGGTCAGCGTGACGCGGCGGAACTGCGAGCCGTGCACGCCGCGGATGCCGTACTGGCGCGCCAGGTCCTCGTTGACGAAGGTCCAGTCGGCGTTCAGCAGGTCCGTGACGCTGCGGTCCTCGAGCAGCACGCTCGACAGGAACAGGCGGATCTCGGTTTCGAAATTGACGCGCATCGAATCGTTCCAGGCGCGATCGGTGGGCTGGACCTTGGCGAGGTCGTCCAGGTTCAGCCAGGACTCGGCGAAGCCGTCGACCAGGCCGCTGGCGCGTGGGTCCTTCAGCATCCGCGCCACCTGCGCGTCCATGACCGCGGGGTCGGACAGGCGCTTCGCGCTGGCGAGGTCGATGAGCTGCTGGTCCGGACCCGTGTTCCACATCAGGAACGACAGCCGCGAGGCCAGTTCCAGGTCGGTGAGCTGGCGCGAGCCATTGGCCGGTGAAGCCGCCGGAATCGTGCGATACAGGAAATCCGGGCTCGACAGGATGGCCGTTACCAGCTCGGTGATGCCGGAATCGAAGCCGCCCGCATCGGTGCGCCCGCTGTCATAGAACGGCATCAGCACCTTCAGGTCCGCATCGGTGGCGGGCCGGCGGAACGCCTCGGTGGCCATGTGCCTGGCGATCTGCTCGGCGCACGGCCGCTCCTCGGCGGCACTCTTCGGCTGGCAGACGAAGATCCTGGCGCGGCTGCTGTTCATCGACAGGCCGTGCGGATTGAACGGACCCTCTACCTCCACCGCGTTCTGGATGATGGGCAGGTCGCCGATGCGGCCGCCGCCGCCGAAGGGCCCGCCGCCGCCGCCGGTGGCGTCGTTGCTCAGCGCGCGCGAATGGTCGATGAAGGTCATCACAACGTGGCGCTGGCCGGCCTTGATCTGCGCGCTGCTGGCCACCTTGGCCAGTACCGCCTTGGCGCCGGCAGGCCCGTCGCGATCCAGCAGGTCCAGGTATTCCGGACCGCCGATCACCTTGCGCACGACTTCCTGGCCATCGACCAGGATGACCAGCGTGGCCGGATTCTCCGCGCCGCGCGGATACAGGCCCATGTCGAGGAAGTCCTCGGCCGGCACGCTGAAGCGGTATTCACCATCGGCCGGGAAGGTGTACATGAAGCTCACGCCGCCGCCGCGGCCGCTGCCGCCGCGGGTGCCCAGCGGGAAATCCGCCGCGGTGGCTGCCGTCACCGGGATGGTGACCTTGGCCATCTTGGGCGCGGCATCACCCACTGCCAGCTGCACCGCGCGGCGCACCGTCGACAGGTACTGCTCCATGAAGGAGGGCGATACGGCCAGCGCGCTGGCGATGTTGGTGAAGCCATCCACCTCCACCTCGGTGGGCAGCGCCTTCTTCGCGTCGATGTCCACGCCGATCAGCGACTTGATGGAGGCGGCGAATTCGGTGCGGTTCAGCCGCTGGATCGGCACGTAGCCGACGAGCTGCTTGTTGGCGGTGGAATCCAGCGAGGTCTCGAGGAAGCCGACGAAGGCATCCACATCGGCCTGGTCGGGCTGCTTCTGCCCGGCGGGCGGCATCAGCCGGCCGCGCAGCTTGTTGACCGCGGATTCCCAGATCGCCGGATCCTGCCCGGCATGGGCCAGGTCCAGCGTGTCCATGGCCACGCCACCGGCCCAGTCCTCGGTGTTGTGGCATTTGACGCAGTAGGCCTTCGTCAGCGCGGTGAACTTCGAGGCACCTTCCGCGGAGCTGGCGTCGCCGGCCGCCTGTGCGGAGGGGGCAAGGAGGAACCAGGCCAGCGGCACGCATGCGCCGGCGACCTTACGTGCATGGACCATCATTGCTCCGCTCTTGCGCATTACCCCGCCTCGCCTTGGCCATTGATTTTCGCGATCTGCGGCCGTTTCAAGGCGGCCGGACCGAAACAGCAAACGATAGAAGAACACCCCGGGGACGTCCATTCGGGCGGCCGGCCGCAAATTCGCATCGCGAATTCCGCGTACGCGACCGCAAAGATGAACTCCCTGCTTCTATAGATTCCCGGCACCCCGGAAGGTTCGGGCTTCAGATCATCATCAGGTCTTCGCCGAGCACCACTTCGCCGGAGTAGTACTTGCGCACGCCTTCCAGCAGGGGCGCCAGCGGGGCAGTGGTGCCGGCGCTGGTGAGCTGGTGGTTGAGCACGACGAGCTTGACCCTGGCTTCCGCGGCCATGCGGCCGACGTCTTCGGGCGTGGAGTGGGTCTCCGACACATGCCGCCCCACGCTGGCCTTGTTGGCCAGGTCGGGATTCTCCTTCAGCTGTGCCAGCCAGCGATCCCGCGTGGCCTGTTCCATGATCTCGCAGACGAACACATCCGCGTCCTTTGCCAGCCGCACCAGGTTGCTGGAGTAACTGGTGTCGCCGGAGATCACCACCGAGCGGGTTTTGGTGTCGAAGCGCACGCCGACCGACCGGTATGGCATCTGCGAGCGCGAGTGCTCGGGGTAGTGCGTGTTCTCGGCGGTGGACACCGTCACGCGATCATCCTTGAAGACCTGCAGCGGACTGGACGTTGCCTCGATGTCGTGCCCGTGGTACAGGTCGGCGGGATTGGTCTTGCGGCCCTCGTCCACCGTGCGGATGCCCACGTCCGCCTTGCAGTATTCGACGATGGCGCGAACCATGTCGGCGGTGCCATAGGGCCCATACAGGTCGATGGGCCTGGTGCGCCCGCCGGTCCATTGCAGCGTCAGCAGCGCCGGCAGGTCGGCGGTGTGATCGTTGTGCAGGTGGGTGAAGAAGATCTGGTTGATCTTCGCGGCGCTGATGTCCGCGGCCACCAGGTTGCGCACTGCGCCGTAGCCGCAATCCACCAGGTAGGGCGTGCCGTCGACCATGATGACGGTGGCTGTCTCGGCCCGCTTGAGGTCCACGCCGGGGCCGGCGCGCGTGCCCAGCAACACCACCTGCGTGCCGGGCAGCACACGATTGGCATTGCCATTGCCGCGGCCAGGCCGATTGCCATCGGCCGGTGCGGACTGAGCGCCACCTTGCTGCGCACCGCCCGGCTGCGCGGTGCCCTGCGGGGTCGCCGGCTGCTGCGCGACGGCGCGCGAAATCAGCGTGGTGGTGGACGCCAGCGCAGCCAGGCCAAAGGCCCCCTGCAGGATCTTCCGGCGTGATGCTCCATGTTCGGCGCTCATGTTCTTTCCCCTCGGGCGAAATCTTGCTCGTGTCGGTTGGATTGCTGTCCCGTCTCGGCAGGCGCAGCGCGCTCGCGATGCAGCGACAGTTCCCGGCTTGAGGTCATCTCTCCGGGCCGCTCATGATACTGCCGTCGCCGCACTGCAATCAGGGTTTAAGGACTGCGGACACGCACGGCCGTGACCGGGGGAGTTATATGTCGATCACCCGCAAGTTATCCATGACCAGCGTGATGCTGGCGCTGGCCATGCTGCCGCCGGTTTTCGCGGCCAGCCGGAATGCACGCGACGATCTGGCTCGCGATGTCGCTCGCGCCGAGTCGCTGCGCGCGGTCAAGAACCTGCAGCGCACCTATGCGCAGTATTCGCATTTCGGACTGTGGCGCGAGATGGCGGAACTGTTTGCCAGTGATGCCACCTACATCTTCGATGACGAGAAGCTGACCGGTCGCAAGGCCATCGCCGCGTATCTCGTTGCGCATGAAGGCCACGGACACCAGGGACTGCAGCCTGGCGAAATCCATGCAGAAATCCTCGACCATCCGGTGGTGAATCTGTCCGCGGACGGGCAATCCGCCAAAGGCCGCTGGTACGGACTGCTGCTGCAGAGTGATGCGCAGGGCAATGCCGGCATGCGCGCCGGGGTGTTCGAGAACGAGTACGTGCTGCGGGCCGGCAGATGGCAGATCAGCGTGCATCACTTCTACCCGCAGTATGCAGGCGCCTACGAAACCGGCTGGAGCAACTGGCAGGGCCGGGACCTCGCAATCCTGCCGTATCACTTCACGCCGGATGAGGCCGGCGTCCCGATTCCCGCTGCGTCCGGCGCGGCACCCCCGGCCAGGGCGACGCTGGCGCAACTCCAGGAGCGGGCCGCGGTGCTCGATGACGAAAACCTGGTGCGCAACCTGCAGGCCGCCTATGGCTATTACGTCGACCGCCGCATGTGGGATGACGTCATGGACCTGTTCGACGGCCATGCGGTGTACGAAGTGGGCGGCGTGGGCATTTACCGCGGCCAGGGGATCCGCCATGCGCTGGAGCGCATGGGCCCGGCCGGCCTGACGCACGGCGTGCTCAATGACCGCCTGCAGTTCGACACGGTGGTGAGCATCGCGCCCGGCCGGCGCGAAGCCCGTGTCCGCGGCCTGGAAGTGGGGATGCTCGGCGAGGCGGACAAGGGCGAGGGCTTCTGGGAAGTGTCCATCTTCGACAACCGCTTCGTGAAGGAAGACGGACTGTGGAAGGTGCGCGAGATGCGGGTGTTCCCGCTGTTCCGTTCGCAGTACAGCCAGGGCTGGGGTCGCAGCCGCATCGTCGAGACGGCGCAGGCGGGTGCGCTGGCGCCCGATGCGCCGCTGCCGGACGCGGATGCGGGTGGCCAGGACCGCATCATCCCGGCATTCGTCACGGCGCACCCGGTCACCGGCAAGGCGGTGGCCGCACCAGCCGGCATGCGCCTGGTCGCGACGCGCGCGCTCACCGCACCGGTTGCCGCGCCGGCGCAGCGCGCGGCAGCCGCGGGCGAGGAGGCGCGCATGCACGAAATCGCGCGCCTGGTGCAGGTCGCCACGGCTTATGACGGGGTGGAGAACGTCTCCAGTTCCTACGGCTTCTTTGCCGATGACTCGCAGTGGGACTGGCTGGCGCAGCTGTTCGGCAAGGAGGGAACCAAGCAGATTCCCTATGCCGGCTACTACAAGGGCTTCGCGCGCATCTCGCAGGGATTGCACCTGGAGTACGGCGATCCCATCAAGCTCGACGCCGTGAAGTCCGGCGTGGCGTTCCACTGGCGTATCCAGCCGGTCATCAACGTGGCGCCAGACGGCCGCTCCGCGCGCCTGCGCACCTATCTCTTCCACCCGAACACCGCCAAGCGTGGCGGCGGCACGTTGTTCGGCGCCATGTATCCGGACGATCACGTGATCCTCGAGGACGGCATCTGGCGGCTGTGGAACCTGTCGCTGGATGAACCCTACTTCGAGATGCCGAACTGGCAGGGCGGCTGGGCGGCGGCGAAGGATCGTCCCCGCCCCGCGGCGCCAGCAGCACCCCCGCCGGCTCCGCGGCCTGCGCCACCGGCCGCCGCACCGGGAACCAATGCCGCACCACCACGACCGCAGCGCTATGCCGGTGCCGCGCTGGTCGGTGTGTTCAAACCCGACGTGCCCATCACCGAGCTCGGCAAGTTGCAGGAGCATTTCCGCGGCGGCACCGGGGAACCCTGGGACTGGCCGCAGATCCTGCCCATGTGGTGGGGTTACAGGAACCCGGTGAGCGGCCGGCAGCCCGAACTGTTCCTGCCGGATTGCGTGCCCTGCGGCTACGCGCCGGACATGAGCATGACCCGGCACGGCTATCTGCTGCCTTCCGGTGACCCGGTGCGCAGCGCGGACTGAGGAAGATCACGGAACAGTGCCGGCCGTGGCAGTGCCGCGGCCGGCACATCTGCAGCGATGAGTCAGTGGCTGCTGCTCGTGGCCGCGCTGCCCGGCTTGTCGGCCGTGCCGGTGGTATCCGTCGAGGACGAGGTGCCGGCCGCCGACTTCACCACGATGTGGTTGTCCACTCGGGCAACCCCGCCCGTGCTCTTGGCGATCTGGGCGGCCTTGGAACGTTCGGCTTTCGTATCCGCGGTGCCCGACAGCGTCACCACGCCGTCCTTGGCATCCACGTCCACCGCCATGCCGCTGACGTCCTTGGAGGCGAGCAGCTTGGACTTCACCTTGGCCACGATAGTGGCGTCGTCGACCTTCTGGCCGGCTGTTTCGGCGAACGCGCCGCAGGCCATGCCGCCGAGGGCGAAGCAGGCGACTGTTGCCGCGATGATCCTTGCTTTCATGACGTACTCCTTGCCCGGCAAAGGGCGTGTTTGAACCTGGAGTGCAAGGTTGCCGGGGGTTGCCATGGCTGGCAGCACCCGGCCGCAGCATTCGCCGGTAGGAATGCGCCTATGACTGTCGCTTGCCGCGGACGATAGCGCGGCGCCGGCCGCCGCCAGATGGGGCTTTGCAGGTACTATCTGCACTCATGACCATCCGAAGAATGCTTTCCGCGCTGCTGGCCGCGGCGCTGCTGCCGGCCATGGCGGGCGCTGCCGACCTGGCCGCGCTCATCGAGAGGGGCGATCACCAGGCCGCGCTGCGCGCGATACAGGAGGGCGCGGACGTCAATGCGCTGCAGCCCGATGGCTCCTCGGCGCTGCTGTGGGCCGTGCACCGCGTGGATCACGAGCTGGTGGCCGCGCTGCTGCAGCACGGCGCGAAGCCCGACCTGCGCAACTCGCTGGGCGCGACGCCGCTGTGCGAGGCCATCTCGCTGGGCGATGCCGTGATGGCCGACATGCTGGTGAAGGCGCATGCCGATCCCAACCTGGGCAACGTCGACGGTGAGACCCCGTTGATGCTGGCGGCGCGGATGGGCGCGCTGCCCATCGTGCAGTCGCTGCTGCAGGCCGGCGCGCGCGTCAACGACAGGGAGCAATCGCGTGGCCAGACGGCGCTGATGTGGGCGGTGGCGGGCAGTCCGCCGCAGAGCCCGCCCAATCCGCAGATCGTGGATCTGCTGATCGCCAGCAAGGCCGAGGTGGACGTGCGCGCCGCGGCCAACGACTGGGGCAACCAGATCACCTCCGAGCCGCGCGCGCAGTACCGCGCCAGTGGCGGCCTGACGCCGCTGCTGTACGCCACGGTTTCCGGCTGCCTGCCCTGCGTGAAGTCGCTGCTGAAAGCCGGCGCGGACATCAACCGCCCGACGCCCGATGGCGTCACCCCGCTGATGAACGCCATCGACAACAATCACTACGACGTCGCCAATTTCCTGCTGGACCAGGGCGCGAACCCGCGCCTGTTCGACTGGTGGGGACGCACGGCGGTGTACCTGGCCGCCGACATGCGCACCCGCGGCGGCGCGCGCGGCGGGCCGGCGGGGTTCCGCAACAACGAGTCCCCCGATGCGCCAGCCACGCCGCAGGGCAGTGCCTTGCAGATCCTGCAGCGCCTGCTGGAGATGGGCGTGGATCCGAACCAGCAGCTCGACATGCACCGGCCGTTCCGCGGCCGCTTCGCCGATGACCTGATGACCACCGGCTGCACGCCGCTGCTGCGCGCCGCGCTGTCCGTGGACAAGGACGCGGTGGCGCTGCTGCTGCAGCATGGCGCGCTGCCCGACCTGCCCAACGTGATGGGTGTGACGCCGCTGATGGCGGCGGCCGGCATCGGCGCGGGCCGCGGCAAGGTCACCAGCGAAGGCCCGCTGCGGGGCGTCGATGCGCAGGCCTATTCCATCGCGGTCATCGACATGCTGCTCAAGGCCGGGGCGGACGTGAACGCGCGCATCACCGACACCAGCAGCCACACGGCCGTGATCGCGCGCCCCAGCTCGATGACCGACCGGCAGGGGCAGACCGCGCTGTTCGGCGCGGTGAGCCAGAACTGGACCCGCGTGGCGCAGTTCCTGCTGCAGCATGGCGCGCGCGCGGACATCAAGGACGATCAGGGCCGGACGCTGGCCGAGGCGCTCAAGGGCGTGGCCGGCGGACGCGACACGCTGGAAGATCGGCCGCAGCCAGCACCCGAGGAAATGGTCAAGCTGATCCGGGGCGCGATGGGAAGCTGAATTCGCAGGCGGCGCGGCCAGTCAGGCCGCGTCATTCGGGGGGACGATGACCAGATCCAGGCTCATGGTGGTGGCGTTGCTGGCGTCCGCGGCGGCCGTTGCGGCGGAGCAGAAACCTTCCTCCGCCTTCGACCGCGGCCATGACCTGCAGGCGCCGCAGGATCCGGGTTTTGCCGCGCTGGCGGCGAAGTGCAAGGTGCCGCCCGCCACGCGCGTTCCGGGCGGACGGGGAGGCCCCGCCAGCAGCGATGCGCCGCCCGCGCCGCAATTGCCGGCGACGCAGGCCATCGCCGGCGTGCTGGCCGCGGGCCAGGACTGGAAGGTGGTGTGGTCATGGGAGGGCAACAACGCCGATGGCCCGATCGCCGGCGATGGCGGCTCGATCCTGTTCGCCAACAACGATGCCGGCAACGTGATGCAGCTCGACCCGGCCACCGGCCTCGCGAAGGTGCTGTACGACGGGACCAACACCGGCGGCGCGCTGTCGCGCAGCCGGAACGGTGCGCTGTTCCTCGCGGTGCGCGGACTGGGCGGCGGCATCGAGCAGCTCGAGCCACAGCGCCGCATGCTGGTCAGCAGTTTCCAGGGCGAGCCGCTCGAGTGCGCGGGTGGCACCGTCAACGACATCATGGCGGACGCCCATGGCGGGGTTTACCTGGCGCTCTCGGGGGCCGGCGTCTTCTATGCGACGCCGCAGGGCGTGCTCGTCAAATACGGCAACACGCCCGCGGCCAACGGCATCATCCTGAGTCCGGACGAGAAGACGCTGTACGTCACCAACGGTGCCATGGTGGTGGCATTCGATGTGCAGGCGGATGGCTCGCTGGCCAACCAGCGCGACTTCGCGAAGCTGCACGGCGGCCAGGCCGGCGACGGCTCGACCGTCGATGCGCAGGGGCGCGTGTATGTTTCCACCGGATCCTCGGTGGATGTGTTCTCGCCGGCCGGGGAGTTCCTGGGCTCCATTCCCGCGCCGCGCGGCACCCACGCCGTGATGATCGGCGGCAGGGACAACCGCACGCTGTTCGGCTGCGTGTTCTACGGCGGCTGGGGCACGCCCGGCGCGCGCAACGAGATCGTGGCGCTGCCATTGCTGGCGCAGCGCTACCTGGGCCGTGCCAAGTAGCAAAAGGGGGATGCGATGAAGGGTTTCCCGCTGCCCAGTTCGCTGCAGGTGGTGCCGGGCACGGAGCGTGCGCAGGCCGCCTATCCCTACTACATGCAGTTCGGACCGGAAGACGACGCGCGCTTCTGGTTCTACAACTCCATGCACTTTCCCGAACCCATGCACGCCTTCGACTCGGTGACGGGCGAGGCCGCGTACTGCGCGCTCGGCGCGAGCAACACGCGCGTGCACTGCCTGCCCACCGTCAAGGGCATCGACGAGCGCATCATCAACGGCCGCGTCTACATCAGCGGCGTGGGCGTCAGCGACCCGGCCGAGATCAAGGAACGCACCGACGAGTTCATGCAGCGGGCGTTCTACTACTACGAGAACTGGGAGACGCTGTACGCGCAGTGGAAGCAGAAGATGCGCGCGCTGATCGAGGATGCGCGGCGCCTGCCGCCGCCGGAGCTGCCGAAGTACGAACCGCTGGCGAACGTGCGGGCCGGACGCGGCATCGCCGCCAACCATGCGCTGCTCGACACCTACCAGAAGACGCTCGAAGGCTACTTCCGGATGTGGCACCACCACTTCGAGTTCCTGCTGCTCGGGTATGGCGCGTACATGACCTTCTTCGGCTTCTGCAAGCAGGCCTTTCCCGAGATCAGCGACCAGTCCATCGCGCGCATGGTGGCCGGCATCGAGGCCGAGATTTTCCGCCCCGACGAGGAACTGCGCCGCCTGGCGCGCGTGGCGGTGCAGCTCGGCGTGCAACAGCCATTCCAGGATGGCTCCACGGTCGAGACCATCCTCGGGAGCCTGCAGGAGATGGGCCCTTCCGGGAAGAAATGGCTGGAGGAACTGGAATCCTCGCGCCATCCCTGGTTCAACGTGAACGTGGGCGACGGGTTCTACCACTACCACCGCTCGTGGAACGATGACCTGTCGCTGCCGTTCTCGGCCTTGCCCAGCTACATCCGGCAGGTGCAGGCGGGCGAGAGCCTCGAACGGCCGGTGAACCAGCTGCTGGAGGAGCGCGCGCAGCTCATCGCCGACTACCGCGAACTGCTGGCCACCGACGCGGACCGCGCCGCCTTCGACCAGATGATCACGCTCGCGCACCGCGTGTTCCCGTACGTGGAGGGCCACAAGTTCTACTGCGAGCACTGGTACACGAACCTGTTCTTCAACAAGATCCGCGAGTTCGGCCGCCTGCTGGCCGCACATGGCTTCTTCGCGAAGGAAGAGGACGTGTTCCATCTGACGCATTACGAGCTGGAATCCGCCATCATCGACCTGATGCAGTCCTGGTCAGCGGGCTCGGCGCCGCGCGGCCCGGCGCGCTGGCCGGCCATCGTGGCCGAGCGCCGCGCGGCCATCGCGGCGTGGACGAAGCACGACACGCCGCCGGCGCTGGGCCCGGTGCCGGACATCATCGACGATCCGGCCATCGTGATGCTGTGGGGCATCACGCGCGAGAGCCTGGATGCCTGGCTCACCGCCGAGGATGGCGGCGAGACGAAGGAACTGAAGGGCTTTGCCGCCTCGCGCGGCGTGGTGGAGGGCACGGCCCGCGTGGTGAAGTCGGTGGAGGAGATCGGCCGGCTGCGCGACGGCGACATCCTGGTGTGCCAGGTCACCAACCCGACCTGGTCGCCGATCTTCCGCAAGATCGCCGCCGCGGTGTCCGACATCGGCGGCTCGATGAGCCATGCCGCCATCGTGGCGCGCGAGTACGGGCTGCCCGCCGTGGTGGGCACCGGCACTGCCACGCGGCGTATCCGCGACGGCCAGCGCATCCGCGTGGATGGCGGCCGCGGCATCGTGACGCTGCTGGACTGAGGCGATGATCGCCAACGGTTTGATCGGCTGGTTCACCGATCTCACGCTCGCGGACCGGCCCAGCGTCGGCGGCAAGGGCGGCTCGCTGGGCGAGCTCACGCGCGCCGGCATCGCGGTGCCGGAAGGCTTCGTGGTGCGCACCGCCGCCTTCGAGGCCTTCCTCGCGGAAGTGGAGCGCAGCGCGCCGGTGCGGGCGCGGGTGCAGTCGCTGCCGGCGGATGACCTGGACGCCATCACGGCGCTGTCCACCGAACTAAACGCGCGCCTGCAGGGCCAGCCGCTGCCCGCGGGGCTGCGCACCGAACTCGCAGCCGCGCACCACGGGCTGTGCGCGGCTGCGGCGCAGACGCCGCTGGCCGTGCGCTCATCGGCGACCAGCGAGGATGCCGAGGATGCGAGCTTTGCCGGGCTGCAGGACACCTACCTGTGGGTGATGGGCGCCGAGGAGGTCGAGCGGCAGGTGCGCGCCTGCTGGGCCAGCCTGTATTCGGTGCCCTCCATCGCCTACCGTCGCCGGCATGGCCTGCCGGAGGAAGCGGTGGCGATGGCGGTGGTGGTGCAGAAGATGGTCGACGCGCGCTCGGCCGGTGTGATGTTCACGCGCAGCCCGACCAGTGGCGATCGCTCGGTGATCGTCATCGAGGGCGCGTGGGGCCTGGGTTCGGCCGTGGTCAGCGGCGAAGTGACGCCGGACCGCTTCGTGCTCGGCAAGATCACCGGCGAAATCAGCGTCCGCGAGATCCGCGACAAGCACCTGCGGCACGTGCCGCTGCCGGCAGGTGGCACGGTCGCCGAGCCGACTCCCGCGGAAATGCGCGAAGTGCCCTGCCTGTCCGACGAGGAGCTGCAGCGCCTGCGCGAGCTGGCGCGGCGCATCGAGAAGCACTACGGACGACCGCAGGACATCGAATGGGCCATCGACCGCGACGGTGCGGTGCGCATCCTGCAGAGCCGGCCGGAAACGGTATGGTCCGCGCGCGCGGCGGTGCCGGTGGCGGTGTCGCTGCCGGATCCGCTGCAGCACCTGATGAGCGTATTCGGAGGCCGGCGTTGAGCCTTACCGCGAAAGACGTGGCCGAGATACTCAAGGCGCTGGACGCCTCGAGCTTCGATACGCTGGAGCTGGAGCTCAATGGCGTGAAGCTGCAGCTGCGGCGCGGCGGCGGCGGCGGCGCGACGCCGGTGCGCACGCTCGCGGCCGGGCCCGCGGAGCCACCCACCTCACCGGCGGCACAGCCGGCGCCGTCCACCGCGCCGGTCGAGGTGCCGCCAGGCACCGTACCGGTGGCCGCGCCGCTGCTCGGCATCTTCTATCGCGCGCCCAGGCCCGGAGAGCCGCCGTTCGTGGAAGTCGGCTCGCAGGTGGAGGCCGGCACCATCATCGGCATCATCGAGGTGATGAAGCTCATGAACACCGTGCGCGCCGGCGTGCGCGGCGAGGTGGCGGCGATCGCGGCAACCAATGGCGAGCTCGTCGAGCATGGCGAGACGCTGCTGTTCGTGCGCCCGGCCTGAGGCGATGCCCATCCGCAGCGTGTTCATCGCCAACCGCGGGGAAATCGCGCTGCGGGTAATCCGCAGCTGCCGCGAGCTGGGCCTGCGCACGGTGCTGGCGGTTTCCGAGGCTGATCGCCAATCGCTGCCGGCACGGCATGCGGACCGCGCCGTGTGCATCGGCCCGGCGCGCGCGGCGGATTCCTACCTGCGCATCGACACGCTGGTGCAGGCCGCCCTCGGCACCGGCGCCGACGCGGTGCATCCGGGCTACGGCTTTCTTTCCGAGCGCGCGGCGTTCGCGCGGCGCTGCGAGGAGGCGGGGCTGCTGTTCATCGGCCCGACGCCGGCCCAGATCGACGCGGTGGGCGACAAGCTGGCCGCGCGCGCCGCGGCGCTGGAGGCGGAGGTGCCGGTGGTCCCCGGCGGCGCGGTGCACAGCCAGGCCGAGGCGGCCGCGCTGGCCGCGCGGCTGGGCACGCCGCTGCTGATCAAGGCGGTGGGCGGCGGTGGTGGCCGTGGCATGAAGCGCGTCGAGCACCTGCCGGACCTGCCCATGGCACTGGACATGGCGGCGGGTGAAGCCGGCGCAGCCTTCGGCGATGCGCGCGTGTACCTGGAGCGCTGCGTGGAGCATGCCCGCCATGTCGAGGTGCAGGTGCTCGGGGATGGGCGCGGCAACGTGCTGCACCTGGGCGAACGCGACTGCTCGATGCAGCGCCGCTACCAGAAACTGATCGAGGAGACGCCCGCGCCGCTGCTGGCAGAGTCACTGCGCGCGCGGCTGCATGCGGCGGCGCTGCGTTTCGCCGCGCGGCTGCGCTACCGCGGCGCCGGCACCGTCGAATTTCTCGTGGACGCGGCGCGTGGCGAGTTCTACTTTCTGGAAATGAACGCGCGCATCCAGGTCGAGCATCCGGTGACCGAGCAGGTGACCGGGCTGGATCTGGTGGCGGCGCAGCTGCGCATCGCCGCCGGAGACGGCTTGCCGCTGTCGCAGTCCGCGCTGCGTTTCGATGGCTGCGCCATCGAGTGCCGCATCAACGCCGAGGACCCGACGCAGGATTTCCAGCCCAGCCCCGGGCGCGTGCGCCGCGCGGACTGGCCGCAGGGGCCGGGGCTGCGCGTGGATACCCACATCGCCGCGGGCAGCATGGTGCCGCCGTTCTACGATTCGCTGCTGGGCAAGATCATCGCGCACGGCCGCAGCCGCGAGAGCGCGCGCGCAAGGCTGTGCGCGGCGCTGGCGGCAACGCGCATCGACGGCGTACATACCAACCTTGCGTTCCAGGCGGGGCTGCTGGCCGATGCGCAATTCGCGCGCGGTGGCATCGACACCGGCTTTCTCGCGCGGCGGGGCAGCTGATGGCCGGCATCCAGCTGGTCGAAACCAGCCTGCGCGATGGCAACCAGAGCCTGTGGGGCGCCACCGGCATCGACGCCGCGCGCACGCTGGCCATCGCGCCGGTGATGGACCGCGTGGGCTTCAAGGCCATCGACTTCACCACCTCCACGCACATGGGCGTGGCGGTGCGTTACACGCGCGAGGATCCCTGGGAGCGGATCCGGCTGATGGCCGAGGCCGCGCCGCGCACGCCGCTGCAGTTCATGTCCACGGGCTTCCGCTTCATCGCCTGGGATACCGCCAGCCCCGAGTTCATGGCGCTGGCCTACCGCACGCTGGCGCGCAATGGCATCCGGCGCTTCTGCCTGGCCGATCCGATGAACGACGTCGAGGCACAGATTGCCGGCGCGCGCATGGTGAAGCAGCAGGGCGGGGAATTCGTGATCGCGGCGCTGGTGTACACACTCAGCCCGATCCACGACGATGCCCACTACGTGGCGGCGGCGCGGCGCCTCGCGGCCTGCGCCGACATCGACGCCTTGTACATCAAGGATCCGGGCGGGTTGCTGCTGCCGCAGCGCGCCCGCACGCTGCTGCCGGCCGTGGCGGCCGTCAGCGGCGCAAAGCCGCTCGAGCTGCATTCGCACGGCACCATCGGGCTCGCGGAACTCGCCTACATGGAAGCCCCCGAACACGGGGTCGTGGCGCTGCAGTGCGCCTCCGGCGCCGCGGCGGATGGCAATTCCAATCCGCCGGCGCTGCGCGTGGTGGCCAACCTGCGCGCGCTCGGGCACCGCGTGGAGGTCGATGATGCCGCGCTGGCCGAGGTGGACCGCTATTTCACGCGGCTCGCCGCTGCCGAGGATCTGCCGGCCGGCCGGCCCATGCCCTTCGATGCCGCCTACCTGCGCCACCAGCTGCCCGGCGGCGTGGTGGGCACGATGCGGCGCCACCTTGCCGAGGCGCGGCTGTCGCACCGGGAAGGCGCGGTGATCGGCGAGCTGGCGCGCGTGCGCGAGGAACTGGGCTGGCCCATCGTGATGACGCCCTTCGCGCAGATGATCCTCACCATGGCGGTGCTGAACGTCACCGGCAGCGAGCGATATGGCGTGATTCCCGACGAGGTCATCCGCTATGCGCTGGGCCGCTTCGGCAGGCCGAACGTGCCCATCGATGCCGCCGTGATGGAGCGCATCATGAGCCTGCCGCGCACGCGCGAGATCCAGGCCGAGCCGCCGATGGCCAGCGTGGCCGAACTGCGTCGCCGCCTGGGTGCGCAGCTGTGTGACGAGGAGCTGCTGCTGCGGGCCACCATGCCGGCCAACCTGGTGGATGCGATGCAGGCCGCGGGGCCGGCGCCGCGTGAGTACGACCCGCAACTGCGGCCGGTGCTCAAGCTGATCCGCGAGCTGTGCGCGAGGCCTGGCCTGCAGGACGTGGTGGTGCAGAAGCCGGGCTTGCGCCTGCACCTGGGGCGGAGCCTGGCATGAGCCGGCGGCGCTTCCGCGGTTTCATGTTCGATCTCGACGGCACGCTGGTGCTGGGAGATCGCAGCGGCAAGGCCTACGACGTGCTGCCGGGCGCCGTCGAGGTGCTGACGCGGCTGCGCGAACGCGAGGTGCCCTTCGTGGTGCTGACCAACGGCAGCGGGCAGGTGCCGGCCCGGCAGGCCGCGAAGCTGCGCGGCTTCGGCCTGCCGGTGGAGGACCGGCAGATGTTCACGCCTTCGAGCGTGACCGCCGAGGTGTTCCGGCGGCGTGGCATCCGCCGTGCGCTGGTACTGGGCTCGCCCGAAGTCGGCCACGTGCTGCGCGAGCAGGGCATCGACATCACCTTCACCGGCGAGCCGCGGTGCGAACAGGTGGATGCCGTCTATATCGGCTGGCATCCCGCCTGCGGCATGCAGGACATCGAGGCCGCCTGCAATGCCATCTGGAACGGGGCGAAGCTGTTCGTGGCCTCGGACGTGCCCTTCTTCGCCACGCGCGCGGGCCGCACCATCGGCTATTCGTACGCCATCACCGGCGCGGTGCGCCGCATGACGAAGGCGCCCGCCATCATCACCGGCAAGCCCTCGCAGCATGCGCTGGCTTTCGTGGCCCGCCAGCTCGGCGCCCGGGTGGCCGAGGTGGGCGTGGTCGGCGACGACCCGCTGGTGGAAATGCAGATGGCGCGCCGTGGCGGGGCCACGGGCTTCGGCGTGTGCACCGGCACCACCAGCCGCGCGCAGTGGCGCCAGCAGCCGCCGCAGCGCCGGCCGCACCATGTGCTTGCCGGCGTGCACGAGCTGCTGGAACGCGGCTGGCTCGACTGACCGCGGCACGGCAAACCAGGAGGCTACATGACCACACCTTCATCATCGATGCGCGCAATGCTTGTGACGCTGGTACTGCTGGCGCCGGGCCTTGCGCCCGCGCAGTCCCCGGCGCCGGGGCTGGAGCAACGCCTGCGGCACGTGGAGGACGTGCTCGCGATCCAGCGGCTGCTCATTGATTATTCCTCCACGCAGGATGCCCATGATTTCGATGCCTACGTGGCGCTGTTTGCCCGCAACGGCGAATGGGTGAATGGCAGGAACGTGTACAAGGGCCGCGAGGCCATCCACAAGATGCTGGTGGACCTGTATGGCGCGCCGCCACCGGGCTACGTGAACAACGACAGCTTCCACATCTCGTACAACCCGCAGATCGAGGTGCATGGCGACCGCGCCACGGCGCGCTCGCGTCACCTGCTGATCCTGCGCGGGGCCGGCGGCGTGCCGACGCCGGCACTGGCCGGCCGCTACGAGGACGAGCTCATCCGCGAGGATGGGCAGTGGAAGATCCTGCGCCGCGTCGACACGCCGGTGATGCCCACCGCAGAGGAATGGATGAAGTTCATCCGCGAGCGCAAGGCCGCACAATGACTATACTGATGCCATGAAATTCTATTCCTGGAACGTCAACGGCATCCGCGCCGTGGTGAAGAAGGGCACCTTCCAGAAGTTCATCGCCGAGCACCAGCCCGACATCCTGTGCCTGCAGGAAACCAAGGCCGAGCGCGGCCAGGCGGAGATCGACCTGGCCGCGTACCACGAGTACTGGAACTCCGCGGAGAAGAAGGGCTACTCCGGCACCGCGATTTTCTCGAAGGAGAAACCCCTCGCGGTCACCAACGGCTTTCCCGACAGCTTCGCGAAGAAGTTCAGCTTCGCCGACGAGCTCAAGCGCGATTCCTGGAACGAGGGCCGCGTGATCACCGCCGAGTACGGGAAGTTCTACGCGGTGACCGTGTACACGCCCAATGCCAAGGACGACCTGTCGCGCCTGAAGCTGCGCCACGAGCACTGGGATCCGGCATTCCTGTCGTACGTGCAGCAGCTCGACCGCAGCAAGCCGGTGATCTTCTGCGGCGACCTGAACGTCGCCCACACCGAGCTGGACCTGGCGAACCCGAAGCCCAACCGCGGCAAGAAGGGCTTCACCGACGAGGAGCGCGCCGGCTTCCAGAAGTTCGTCGATGCCGGCTTTGTCGATACCTTCCGGCTGTTCACGCAGGGTAATGGCCACTACTCGTGGTGGTCGCATTTCGCCAACGCCCGCGCCCGCAACGTGGGATGGAGAATCGACTACGTGCTGGTGTCGGCGTCGATCCGCGCCAAGGTCAAGGAAGCGAGGATCCATGCCGACGTCATGGGCTCGGACCATTGTCCGGTCAGCATCCACATCGAACTGTAAGCATCGGCGGCGCGATAATCCCGTAATCTTGGATGTGGCCGCGGGAACTATCCCGTGGGGCGCATCATCAGAAGGGGAACATGGACGTCCAGCGAGGGGGAGTTCGCCAGCGCAAGAATCGCCGCCATGTGCTGGCGGGCGCGGCCGTGGCCGGCGTCGCGCTGCTCGGCTGGGCGGCGTTCAGCCTCGCCGGCCGTCCTCCGGCCGTCGATGCCGACGTGGTGTGGAGCGGCGAGGTCCGGCGCGCCGAGTTCATCCACGAGGTCACCGCCGCCGGCACGTTGATCGCGCCGGAGATCCGCACTGTCACCAATCGCAGTGACGGTGTGGTGGAGCACGTGCCAGTGCTGCCCGGCCAGGCCGTGGCGCCCGACGACGTGCTGGCTGAACTGAGCAGCCCGACGCTGGGCGATGACCTGCAGAAGGCGCGCTCGGAACTCGAGGCCGCCGAAGCCGATGCGCGGCTGGAAAAGGCCAAGGCCGAGGACGACTACCTGAACCTGCAGGTGACGGAGGCCGGCTACCAGGCCGATTACACCACCGCGCAGTACGACAGCGATGCCAAGCAGAAGCTGGAATCCACGCACGCCGTCTCCGAGCTGGACGTGCGCAGCGCGGCGCTGAAGGCCGAGCAGGAAAAACGCCGCTACGAGGCCGCGAAGGCACAGCTCGAGCGCTATCCGCAGACCCGCGCCGCGCAGGAGGCGGCCACCGCGGCCAAGCTGGCGCAGCATCAGCGTGACGTGGCAAGGCTGCAGCAGCAGATCGCCGACCTGAAGGTGCGCGCCGGCTTCGCCGGCGTGGTGCAGACCGTCGACGTGGATGTCGGCAAGCGCATCACCGCCGGCACGCAGGTGGCGCGCGTGGTCAACCCGGCCAACCTCATCGCGCGGGTGAAGGTCTCCGAGCGGGATGCCGCGCTGGTGCAGCTCGGCCAGGCCGCCAACCTCGACCTGGGCCGCGAGACCCTCACCGGCAAGGTCACGCGCGTGGAGCCGACGGTGCAGGACCGCCTCGTCACCGTGGACATCGCGCTCGACGGCGCCGTCCACAAGGGCCTGCGGCCCGACCTTTCCGTCACCGCGCGCATCGAGATCGCGCGCGCCGCCGATACGCTGGTGCTCGATCGGCCTGCGGCGCTGCGCGACGATGCCACCTCGGTGAAGCTGTTCCGCCTGGTGGGCGGCGGCAAGCGCGCGCAGCGTGTCGACGTGCAGGTGGGACGCATTTCAGCCCGCCAGATCGAGATCGCGCGCGGACTGAACGCCGGCGACCGCGTCATCCTCGCCGACATGACCGAGTGGGCCGACGATCCGGAGATCCGCATCCGCTAGAACAACGCACGTCGCCGTGCGCATGGGGGACAGGGAAGTGACCGAAGAGAAGCCACTGATCGAGCTGCGGCAACTGCGCCGCGTGTATACCACCGAGGAGGTGGAGACCCATGCCCTCGGCGGCATCGACCTCGCCATCCAGCGCGGCGAATACGTCACCATCGAGGGACCTTCCGGCTGCGGCAAGTCGACGCTGCTGACGGTGCTCGGGCTGCTGGATGAGCCCACCTCCGGCGAATACATCCTCGCCGGCGTGCCGGTCGGGGACATCGACGCCGAGGAACGCGCGCGGCTGCGCAACCGCGAGATCGGCTTCATCTTCCAGAGCTTCAACCTGATCCCGGAGATGACGGTGGCCGAGAACGTGGCGCTGCCGCTCACCTATCGCGACGGCGTCTCCGCCGCGGCGACGAAGCAGGCCGTGGCCACCGCGCTGGAGCGCGTCAACATGGGTCATCGCGCCGGCCACCTGCCGACGCAGCTCTCCGGCGGCCAGCAGCAGCGCGTCGCGGTGGCGCGCGCGCTGGTGGGCAATCCCTCGCTGATCCTCGCCGACGAGCCGACGGGCAACCTGGATCTCGCCAACGGCGACCAGCTGATGGAACTGCTCGACAAGCTGCATGCCGAGGGCGCGACGCTGATCACCGTGACGCACAACCCGGTGTACGCGGAGCGCGCCAGCCGTCGCATCCACATGCTCGACGGCCGGCTGCGGGATCCGGGGTGAAGGGCCTCATCGAGGACTTCCGCCACGCGCTGCGGCTGTATCGCCGCACGCCGGGGGCGAGCCTGATGGTGGTCGCCGTGCTGGCCATCGGCATGGCCTTCGTCGCCGCCTTCCTGTCGCTGTACTCGGACCTCATCCTGCGGCCCGAGCCCGGCTTCGAGCGCGGCCTGCGCATCGTGTCGATCGGCTGGAACGACGGTCGCAACGCCGGCGGACTGCCGTACGAGCTGTTCGAGCGCATGTCGAAGGAATCCACCACGCTTGCGCACGTGGCCGGCACGGCTCCGCAGCAGTTCCTCGTCGGCAGCGCACGCGAGCAGGCCTTCGGCGAGATGGTGACGCACGATTTCTTTCCGGGGCTGAAGCCCAGACTGGCGTTGGGACGCGGCTTCACGACCGAAGAACATGCCGAACAGGGCGAGCCGGTGGTGGTGATTTCCTGGCGATACTGGCAGGACCATTACGGTGGCCGTCCGGACGTGCTGGGTCAGACCATCGAGATCGCCGGCCAGGAACGCAACGCGCCACCGGGCGGCACCGCGCCCCAGGACCTGCCGGGCCAGTTCCGCATCGTGGGCGTGATGGCCCGCGACTACACCGGTACCTTGCCGCCGCAGGCCAGCGTGCAGACGGCCTTCTGGATGCCGGTGGAGCGTGCGCTGCCCCTGGTGCTGCAGATACCGGCGCAGTACCGCGCGCAGGTGATGCGCACCTGGACCCTGCGCGGCGTGGCGCGCCGCGCCGCGGGCGTGAGCAACAAGGCGGTGCTCAGCGAGCTCGCCGGCCGCTTCTCCGACGATGACTTCATGAAGCGGCCCGGCATGAAGTTCGAAGTGATCGACAAGATCGTGCAGAACGTGTTCACGCAGCGCTCCACCGAGCGGCAGCTGCGGCTGTTCCTCGGCGCCAGCGTGCTGCTGGCGCTGGTGGCGGCGGCCAATGTCAGCCTGTTTCTTCTCGCCCGCGCACCGGGTCGGCGCCGCGAACTGGGCATCCGCATGGCGGTGGGCGCGCCGCTCGGGCGCCTGGCGCGCCAGCTGGCCAGCGAAGCGGCCGTGCTGGTGATCGCAGCCGCGGTGCTGGGCCTGGCCCTGAGCATCTGGCTGGCGAAGTTCCTGCGCGGCCTGCCGTTCCTGCGCCAGGCGCAGTGGCGCGATGTGACGCTGCTGGACTGGCGCGTGCTGTCGCTGGTCGGCGTGTTCCTGCTGCTGGTGACACTGCTGGTGTCGCTGGCTCCCATCGCCGGCCTGAAGCGGCTGGGCATCGCGGCCAGCAGCCGGCAGGTGGCCGCGCGTGGCACCATCGCGCAGCGCATCGCCGGCACGGCGCAGGTGGCCGTGGCCGGCGTGCTGGGCGGCGCGGCGATCGCCTTTGCCTGGTACCTGGGCTCGATGCTGCTCGCCAATCCGGGTTACCGCACCGCGGGCCTCTATGCGGCGCCGTACTCGCTGCCGCAGAACCGCTCCGTGACCATCCGCATGGACAAAAGCGGCAACGCAACGGTCGAAGGCGTGGTCGATGGCAGCCGCAAACGCGAGGTGTTCGGTGCCATACCCGGCGTCACCCAGCTGTCGCTGGCCGACAGCGTGCCGGGCGTGCAGATGAACAGCAGCTCGATGACGCTGCAGGATCCGCGCGATCCCCAGCAGACCATCCGCGTGGTCAGCATGAAGATCGACAGCCACTTCGTTGACCTGCTGCACCTGCAGGTGCTGCATGGACGCAACCTCGGCGACAGCGACCTCGACGGCGCACTGGTGAACCAGGCCTTCGCCCGCCGGTTCTTTGGCCGCGAGGACGTGGCGGGCGAGCCCATGCCGCCGCTGCATGCCGGCGGCGGCAACAACATGGTGATGCCCGGCGTCGGCACCGTGCACCAGATCGTCGGAGTGCTGAAGGATTTCTCGCTGGGTCATCCACTGGCCGACATCGATCCGATGGTGCTGACGGTCTCGGGGCTGGGCATCAGCGGCGTCGCGCTGTTCGAAAGCAGGCTGCCGCGCGCATCGCTGCAGAAGCAGTTCGAGGCCGCGGCGCGCACGCTGGAACTGGCCCCGCAGGGCAACGTGGTCGCGCTCACCGAAGCGCACAGCCAGCTGCTGGCACCGGACCGCGCGCGCGGCTTCCTCACCATCGCCACCGCGGTGATCGTGGTGCTGCTGGCGGGCTTCGGCTTCTACGGCGTGCAGCGCTACCTGGTGATGGCCGGCCGGCGCGAATATGCGATCCGCGCCGCGGTGGGCGCCGGTCCGCGGGCGCTGGGGCGCCTGGTGCTGTGGCGCGGGTTGCTGCTCGGACTGCCGGGCGTGGTGCTGGGCGTGCCGCTGGCGTTCATCCTCGTGGCCTGGCTGCGGGATGACTACATCTCCCGCGCCGTGGTGCCGTGGGTGGTGGCCATCGCCGTATTGCTGGCGCTGCTCGCGCTGCTGCTGGTTGCGAGCGCCGGGCCAGCGCGGCTCGCGCGGCGCACGCAGCCGGCGCCGCTGCTGAAGCAGGATTGAGCGCCCGTTCCGCTATTCCATCAGCTCGGTGGCGAACAGCATCGCCATCGCGCCGCCGCGCGCATCCGGCCCGAGGATGGAGGCGCGCTGCAGATACTGCTCCTCGGTGGTGATGCCCGCGGTGGATTCGCACACGTCGACCAGGCTGCCCGAGTCGGCGCTGCGCGCGCTCACTGCCTGAAAGGCACGTTCGACGGCCTGCTGGTAGTCACGCCCCTTGATCCACCCTTGCTTCAGGCCGCGCTCGAGCGCGAAGCCGATCATCGCCGTGCCGGAAAACTCCGGGTAGGCGCCAGGATGGTTCACCACGTTGCGCCACAGGCCATCGCGGGTCTGCCACGGCAGCAGCGCGCGCATCAGCGCGCGATAGCCCTGCAGCGCATGCGTGTAGGCGACCGAACCGCGCGGCAGGTCGGACAGCGTCAGTGCCAGCCCCAGCGCCGCGAAGCCATTGCCGCGGCCCCAGGCAACGTCCGCCTGCGGTCGGTGGCGGTACAGCCCGTCCGGCCGCAGGTCCAGCTGCTGCATGTAGCGCAGATGGCGGTCGGCCATCTCGAAATATTTCTGCTCGCCGGTGAGCGCGCCGGCCTGCGCGAGGATGGTGGTGCCCATGAACACCGAATCGCTGTAGCCATCGTTATAGGGCATGGCCTCGAGCATGTTTCCGGAAGCATCGAAGCCCAGGTCGGCGACCTGGCGCACCAGCGCCACGTAGCGCGGGTCGTGTGTCAGGCGCGCCAGCGCGGTGAACACGATGTGGCCGGCCATCACCAGCGAACTGGGGCGCGCGAGGCTGTTCTTCGCGCCGTCGACCCAGGGCTCGGCCAGGCGCTGCACATCCGCCAGCGCGCCGAGCTTCAGGCGTGCCTGCAGCGCGATGGCATCGATGTACAGCACCTGCTCGAAGCTGTGTCCGTAGTGCGCCGCCAGCTGCGTGGCCAGCTCGCGCGGTGTGCGCGCCAGCCGCCGCTGCAGCTCCAGGTGCGCGGGCGATTTCGCCACTGTTCCGAGATGCCGCACCCAGTCCGCCGCGCCATTCCAGTGCTGCGCGGGGATGCTGCCCATGTCGGCCACCGGCTGCGAGGCCAGCGCCGCGGCGAGGCCGGCATCGTCATCGCCGGCGATGAGCACCAGGTCCGGCGCCTGCGTGCCCAGCCAGCGCCACAGCACCTGCGACTCGGCGTGCTCGCGGTATGCGGTGCCGGTGGGCGGAAACTGCGGCGTGGCGCCATCGGGGTTGGCCAGCGGCACCGCCAGCAATCGCACTGGCCGGTCATGGTGTTTCGCGTACGCGCCGATCGCGGCGCGCACCGCCGCCACGCTGGCGTCATCGCCGTGCAGCCCGCCCACCAGCACCACCGTGGGCGCGGATTTCGCGGCGGGTACCTCGATGGCATCGATGCGCGCGCCCTTGGCGGTGAGCCCGATGTCGAAGGTATCGGCCTCCGCGGCGGTGGCGGAGCCTGCCAGCAGCGCGAGCAGCGTCGCAGCGAAAGCGCGAACCATGATGGATTCCCTTCTGCGAAGGCCGGGCGCCAATATACTGGATACCCCATGAATTCGAGGCTGGATGACTGGCGGCATGAGCCGGGCACGGGCCGCGGTCAGCGCATGCCTGGCAGTGGCCACGGGATGGATCCGCAGCAGGAGCTGCGTGCCATGGAGCGCCTGGCGCGGCTGCTGTGCAAGCACATCGAGCACCTGGTGCGCGCCGCGCACGCGCGCCAGGGGCTGGACAGCCGCGAGGGGCGGTTGCAGCAGCAGGTGTTCGAGGAACGGCGTTCCCAGCTGCTGCAGCTGCTCGCATCCCCGTTGCGGGGCAGCGAGGAACCGCGCCTGGCGCGGCTCGCCAGCCTCATCCGTGCCCTCGAGTTCTCGCGGGCGTATTTCCGCGGGACATAGTCCTTCCAGACGCTGCCGCAGGCTTTGCCGCCCGCACTGTGAACCGCAGCCGGGCGCTTGCATGGCAGCTGCGGCAGGATTGCGCCGCGAGTCTCAAGCGACAGGGAGAACAGGCACATGCGGCGATCGGGAAGTATTGCGTTTCTGCTGCTGGCGACGGCCGGCTGCGCCGGCACGGCCATGGCGCAGGATAGCGGCCAGGGTACCGGCATTGCGGTAGGCGTGCTGGCCGGCACCAACGGCCTCGGCCTCGAAGTGGGCTATCGTTTCAACGAGCGCTTCGGCGTGCACGCCAATAATGGCGCGTACAGCTACGACCACACCGTGGACAGCGGCGATTTCGACATCGACGGCAAGGCAAAGCTGAAGTCCATCGGCTTGCTGGCCGACTTCTACCCGCTCGGCGGCAGCTTCCGCATTTCCGCCGGGCTGCGCTCCAACCACAACAAGTTCGACGGCGTGGCCACGCCGAATTCCAGCACCGTGGAAATCGGCGGCGACACTTACACGGCTTCCCAGGTCGGCACGCTGGTGGGCGCGGCGAAGTTCAAAAAGACCGCGCCCACGCTGCTGGTGGGCTGGGCCGGCCACTACCACACGGGCCTGCACTTCGGAGTGGAACTGGGCGTGGTGGCGCAGGGCAGCCCGCGGCTCGCAGCCACCAGCAATGGCTCGCTGGCCAGCAACCCGACCTTCCAGGCGGATCTCGCCGACAAGCTGGCCGAGTGGCAGGACGATGTGAAGGATTACAAGCTCTGGCCGGTGGTGCAGATGCACCTGGCATACCGGTTCTGATCCGTACCTGATCGGGATCTGGCCACGGCCGGCGCCTGCGACGGCCGGTTTTATTTGACTTGCTGAATTTTGCCTCGGCAAGTACCATCTTGCGGACCTTGCCCAAGGTCCATTTCATGTCCGCGCTGCCGCAACCCCTGCTCATGCCGTCGGATGATCCCAATGTGCAGGCCGGGCGGCTGATCAAGCTGGTGTTCCTCTCCCTGGTGCGCAGCGTGGATGCACGCATGCAGCCGCTGGAACTCACCGCCATGCAATGGGAACCCCTGCTGATGCTGGCGCTGGGCCGCGCCGACACGGTGGCGGCACTGGCACGGGAATGCAACGTCGACTGCGGCGCGATGACGCGCATGCTCGATCGCCTGGAGCAGAAGCAGCTGCTGCAGCGCCAGCGCAGTGACAGCGACCGGCGCGTGGTGCACCTGACGCTGACGGGCAAGGGCCGCGAGGCGGCCGCGGAGATCCCGCGCGTGGTGTGCGAGGAACTGCGCCGGCACCTGGCCGGATTCTCCACCGCCGAACTGGATACGCTGACCGGGCTGCTGACACGCATGCTCGGCAATTCGAGTGCGCCGCAGCCGGCGCAGGGAGCCGCCCAACCATGAGAAACATCGCGACCTTGCCGCCGTTGATCCTTGCATCCCTGCTCGCGGCCTGCGGCACGAGCAACAGCCAGGGCAATGGCGGCGCCGCGGCGCCGCCGGAAGTCGGCGTGATCATCGTGCAGGCGCAGCCGCTGCAGCTGTCCACCGAGCTGCCGGGGCGCACCTCCGCCTATCGCCTCGCCGAGGTGCGGCCGCAGGTGGAGGGCATCATCAAGCGCCGCCTGTTCACCGAGGGCTCGGAGGTCGCGGCCGGCCAGCAGCTCTACGAGATCGACCCGGCGCCGTTCCAGGCCGCGCTGCTGCGCGCGCAGGCGAACCTCGCCAGCAGCCAGGCGCAACTGAATGCCGCGAAGCTGCTGAGCGACCGCTATGAATCGCTGCAGGCCAAAGGCGTGATCAGCAAGCAGGATTTCGACAACGCGCAGGCCTCGAACCTCAGTGCGGCGGCGGCGGTGGAAGCGGCCAGGGCCGCGGTGGAGTCGGCGCGCATCGACCTGGGCCACACGCAGGTGCGCGCGCCCATCGCCGGCCGCATCGGGCGCTCGCTGGTCACCGAGGGGGCGCTGGTCAAGGACGCGCAGGATGAGGCGCTGGCCAGCATTGCACAGCTCGATCCGATCTACGTGGACGTCACCGAATCCAGCGCCGAGCTGCTGCGGCAACGGCGCGACTTCGACGCCGGCCTGCTGCAGCGGGATGCGAAGCAGCAGGCGAAGGTGACCCTGACGCTGGAGGATGGCAGCAGCTATCCGCAGGCGGGCTCGCTGCAGTTCTCCGAAGTGAGCGTGGACGCGGGCACCGGTTCGGTGCTGCTGCGCGCGGTGTTCCCGAACCCGAAGCGCACGCTGCTGCCCGGCATGTTCGTGCGCGCCACGCTCGGCCTGGGCAGCAGCCGGCAGGCACTGCTGGTGCCGCAGGCCGCGGTGTCGCGCAACGCGCGCGGCGATGCCACCGTGCTGGTGGTGGATGCGGCCGGCAAGGTCAGCGAGCGCGTGATCGCGGTCGATCGCGCGGTCGGCAGCAGCTGGCTGGTGTCCGCCGGGCTCGCGGCGGGCGAACGCGTGATCGTCGAAGGCGTGCAGAAGGCGCGCGCCGGCGCCATCGTCAAGGCCGTGCCCATCGCGGCGAACGCCGCGGGCGGCACGCCGCCTGCGGGCAACGCCGCCACCGGCAAGTAGCCATGCTGCCGCGTTTCTTCATCGACCGCCCGGTGTTCGCGTGGGTGCTGGCGCTGGTGCTGATGCTGGCCGGCGGCATCGCCGTGTTCCGGCTGCCCATCATGCAGTACCCGGCGATCGCCGCGCCGCAGGTGGCGATCAACGCCACCTATCCCGGCGCCTCCGCGCAGACCGTGGAAGACAGCGTCGTGCAGGTGATCGAGCAGCAGCTCAACGGCATCGACGGCCTGCTGTACATCGAGTCCGATTCCGCCGCCGACGGCAGCGCCAGCATCACGCTGACCTTCAAGGCCGGCACCGATCCGGACATCGCGCAGGTGCAGGTGCAGAACAAGCTGCAGGCGGCAACACCGCTGCTGCCGGCCGAGGTGCAGCAGCAGGGGCTGCGCGTCACCAAGCCCACGCGCAACTTCCTCATCGTGGTGGGCTTCATTTCCACCGACAACAGCCTGTCGGGCGATGATCTGTCCAACTTCGTGGCCTCGAACGTGCAGGACGCCATCTCCCGCACCGCCGGTGTCGGCGACGTGCAGCTGTTCGGCGCGCAGTTCGCGATGCACGTCTGGCTCGACCCGGCGAAGCTCGCCACCTACGCCGTGACCACCAATGACGTGCTGGCGGCGATCCGCGCGCAGAACGTGGAGGTGTCGGCCGGGCAGATCGGCGGGCTGCCGGCCCCGCCCGGGCAGACGCTGAACGCCACCATCGTCGGGCCCTCGCGGCTGACCTCGCCCGAGGAGTTCCGCAACATCCTGCTGCGCGTGAACCCCGACGGCTCGCGGCTGCGCATCGGTGACGTGGCGCGCGTGAACCTGGACGCGGAGAACTACGTCCGCAACGTGATGTACAACGGCCAGCCGGCCACCGCCATGGCCATCCGCATGGCCATCGGCGAGAACGCGCTGGACACCATCGATGCCATCCATGCCACGCTCGACCGGCTGAAGCCGTTCTTCCCGCCCAGCGTGGAAGTGGTCTACCCGGTGGATACCGGGCCGTTCGTGCGTGCCTCCATCAGCGGCGTCACGCAGACGCTGTTCGAGGCCATCGGGCTGGTGTTCCTGGTGATGTACCTGTTCCTGCAGAACCTGCGCGCCACGCTGATCCCGACCATCACCGTGCCGGTGGTGATGCTCGGCACCTTCGGCGTGCTGGCGGCGTTCGGCTACTCGATCAACACGCTCACCATGTTCGGCATGGCGCTGTCCATCGGCCTGCTGGTGGACGATGCCATCGTGGTGATCGAGAACGTCGAGCGCGTGATGGCCGAGGAGGGCCTGTCGCCGAAGGAGGCCACGCGCAAGTCCATGGACCAGATCACCGGCGCGCTGATCGGCATCGCGCTGGTGCTGGCCGCGGTGTTCGTGCCGATGGCCTTCTTCAGCGGGTCCATCGGCGTGATCTACCGGCAGTTCTCCATCACCATCGTGTCGGCGATGGTGCTGTCGGTGCTGACGGCGATGATCCTCACCCCGGCGCTGTGCGCCACGCTGCTGAAGCCGGCCGCGAAGGGCGGGCACCAGGAGCGGCGCGGCTTCTTCGGCTGGTTCAACCGCAGCTTCGCCCGCTCCAACCGTGCCTACCTGCGCGGCGTGCACAATGTGCTGAGCCACAACCGCCGCTACCTGGCCATCTACGCGGCGCTGGTGGTGGGGCTGGGGCTGCTGTTCGTGCGCATTCCCACCTCGTTCCTGCCGGACGAGGACGGCGGCTCCATGCTGGGTATCGTGCAGACGCCACCGGGCGGCACGCGCGAGCGCACCGAGGCGGCGCTGGCACAGGCGCGCGAGTACTTCCAGGACAAGGAAAAGGACGTGGTCGACGGCGTGCTCACCGTCGCCGGGTTCAGCTTCGCCGGCGTCGGCCAGAACATGGGCCTGGTGTTCATCAAGCTGAAGCCGTGGAACCAGCGCACGCACAAGGGACAGGACGTGAAGTCGGTGGCGCAGCGCGCCAGCGCCTATTTCGCCACGGTCCGCGATGCGCAGATCTTCGCGGTGCTGCAGCCTTCGGTGCCGGAGCTGGGCACGGCCGCCGGCTTCGACCTGATGCTGCAGGATCGCGGCGGCATCGGCCACGACGCGCTGCTGGCCGCCCGCAACCAGCTGATCGGCATGGCCGCGAAGGATCCGGCGCTGGCCGGCGTGCGGCCCAACGGCGTGGAGGACGCGCCGCAGTTCAAGCTGGACATCGATCGCGAGAAGGCCGGCGCGCTCGGCGTGGCGCTCACCGACATCAACCAGACGCTGTCGGTGGCCTGGGGCTCGGCCTACGTGAACGACTTCCTCGACCGCGGCCGCGTGAAGCGCGTGTACGTGCAGGGCGATGCGCCCTCGCGCATGAGCCCGGAGGACCTCGGCAAGTGGTACGTGCGCAATAACTCCGGCGGCATGGTGCCGTTCTCGGCCTTCTCCTCCGGCAGCTGGGTATACGGCGCGCAGAAGCTGTCGCGCTACAACGGCGTATCCGCCTTCGATATCCAGGGCCAGGCCGCGCCCGGCCACAGCTCCGGCGAGGCCATGGACGAGATGGACAAGCTGGTGGCGAAGCTGCCGCGCGGCGTCGGCGCCGAATGGACCGGCATGTCCTTCGAAGAGCGGCTTTCCGGCAGCCAGGCCCCGGCCCTCTACGCGGTGTCGCTGGCGGTGGTGTTCCTGTGCCTGGCCGCGCTGTACGAGAGCTGGTCGATTCCGGTGGCCGTGATGCTGGTGGTGCCGCTGGGCATCCTCGGCGCGGTCATCGCGACGCTGGCGCGCGGGCTCTCCAACGACGCCTTCTTCCAGGTGGGCCTGCTGACCACCATGGGCCTGGCGGCCAAGAGCGCCATCCTGATCGTCGAGTTCGCGAAGAACTACTACGACGGCGGCGCCACGCTGATCGACGCGGTCACCCAGGCCGCGCGCCAGCGCCTGCGGCCCATCATCATGACCTCGCTGGCCTTCATGTTCGGCGTGCTGCCGCTGGCGCTGGCCAGCGGCGCCGGCTCCGGCGCGCAGAACGCGGTGGGCACGGGCGTGATCGGCGGCATGCTGGCGGCCACTTTCCTCGCCATCTTCTTCGTGCCGCTGTTCTTCGTGGTGGTGCTGGGTGGCCTGCACATCCGGCCGCGGCCGCACGATGCGCAGCGCGGCTACGTGGAGGAAGGGCCGACCTGATTGCGGCGGTTGCCGCCGCCTAGGTAGAGATACAGATGGCGGCGCCGTCCTCGCGGCCCTACCTTGCGCCATCGGCTCCTTGCGGGGCACGCAGATGTGCGAGGAATGTTTGCATGCTGTTGAAGGATGTCTATACCAGCGACGTGGTGTGCTGCGGCCGCGACGCCACGGTGATGGAGGTGGCGCGCCTGCTGCGCAACCGGCACACCGGCGATGTGGTCGTGGTGGACGACCCCGACGTGGAACGCATTCCCGCCGGCCTCATCACCGACCGCGACATCGTGGTGCGCGTGCTGGGCGCGGGCCTGGACCCGCACCAGGTCACCGCCGGCCAGGTCATGTGCACGCCGCTGGTCTCGGCCAGTGAATCCGAGGACACCAGCCAGGCGATCACCCGCATGCGCACGCACGGCGTACGGCGCCTGCCGGTGACCGGCACGGGCGGCAGCCTCGTCGGCATCGTCACGCTCGATGACCTGTTGCGGCTGCTGCTCGGCGATGCGAACGCGCTGCTCGACAGCGTGGCCAGAGAGCAGGATCTTGAGCGCCGGCGGGTCCGCTGAGGCGCCGCGCGCGGTTGCGGTAGTCACCAGCGGCGGCGACGCGCCGGGCATGAATGCCGCCATCCGCGCGGTGGTGCGCGCCGGCTGCGCCCACGGCCTGCGGATGCTGGGCGTGCGCGATGGCTACAGCGGACTCATCGACGGCAATTTCGTGGCGCTGGGTCCGCGCGAGGTCGGCGGCATCATCGAACGCGGCGGCACCATGCTCGGCAGCAGCCGCTGTGCCGCGATGAAGCAGCCCTCCGGGCAGGAGCAGGCCATCGGGCAGCTGCGGCGTGCAGGCGTCGACACACTGGTGGTGATCGGCGGTGACGGTTCGCAGCGCGGCGCGGCGGCACTGTCGCGCACGGGCCTGCGCGTCATCGGCGTCGCCTCGACCATCGACAACGACCTCGCGGGCACGGACATCAGCATCGGGGCCACCACCGCGGTGGAAACGGCGCTGGACGCCATCGACAAACTGCGCGTGACCGCCTCCTCGCATCATCGGGCGTTCCTGGTCGAGGTGATGGGCCGCAATTGTGGTTACCTGGCGCTGACCGCCGGCATCGCCGGAGGCGCCGAGGCCATCGTGATCCCCGAGGCGGAAATGGCATCGGAAGAGGTGGCCGCGGCGGTGCGTAGCGCCTGGGAGCGCGGCAAGAGCCACGCCATCGTGGTGGTGGCCGAAGGCGCGCGCAACAATGCCGGGGTGCTGCTGCGCCATTTCGAGGAGCACGCGCAGCGGCTGGGTTTCGAGCTGCGCGCCACGCGGCTGGGCCATGTGCAGCGTGGCGGCCCACCCTGTGCGTTCGACCGGGTACTGGCGACGCGCCTCGGCGCCGCGGCCATCGAATACGCCGTGGCGGGATGGCATGGCGTGCTGCTCGGCATGCAGGGCCATGCCGTGGTACCCGGCACGCTCCACACCGTGGCGGCCCGCAAGCCGCTGGATACCACGCTGCTGGCGCTGGCCGACATGCTCGCCGCGTGACCGGCTGACCGCTACGCCCCGCGCGGCGCAATCCGCACGCCGTCGCCCACGCGATCGCTCGGGTGCAGCACGATGCGCTCACCCGCGGACACCCCGCTGGTGATCTCGGCGTCAGTGCCGTTGCGCTGGCCGAGCCCCACATGGCGCAGCCGCGCGCGGCCGCCCGCCTCCACGAACACGGCCCACTGCTCGCCGTCGCGGAACAGCGCGGTCAGCGGCAGCTTCAGCACGTTGTCACGCTCGGCCAGCACGATGCGCGCCTCGACCTGGAAGCCATGTGCCAGCCGCGTCCACTGGTCGCGCGGACTGGTGAGGTCGATGATCACGTTGACACGCTGCTCCTCGATGCCGAGGGCCGACACCTTGGTGAAACCGAACGGTTCGACCAGCCGCACGCGACCGGCCAGCGGCACCTCGCCGCCCCAGTCGTCGATGATCACGCGCTGCCCCGGCTGCACCTTCACGGCATCGGCGGACAGCAGGTCCACGGCGATCTCGAGATTGCGTGGATCCCCGATCTGCACCAGCGGCGTGCTGGCGGCGACCACCCCCTCGCTCTGCTGCAGCAGCTGCAGGATGCGCCCGTCGACCGGCGAGCGCAGCGCGATGCAGGCGCACTTCGCCGCGCTGCGCCGGGTCTGGACCGGCGACAGCAGCCCGGCGCGGGCGCGCTGGCGCTGGTCGATGCTGCGGTCGAGGGCAGCCTGCGCCGTCAGCAGCGCGGCCTGCCGCGTGCGGTAGGCGCGCTCGGCATCGTCCAGGTCACGCTGCGAGATCGTGCCCTGCGGCCGCAGCTCGCGCGCCCGCTCGTAGTCGCGCCGCGCGAAGTCCAGCTCGGCCTGCGCGCTCTCGAGGTCCGCGCGCGCCAGCTTCTCCCCCGACTCCGCGGCACCCAGGTCGGCGCGGGCCTGCGCCTCGCTGCGCGGATCCAGGAACGCCGGATCGATGGGCTCGATCTCCGCCACCACGGTCTTCAGCGCGCTGACGGCATCGCCCACGCGCAGGTCGATGCGCCGCATGCGGCCGGTCACCGGCGCCGACAGCACGTAGATGTCGCGCACGCGCGTGTAGCCCTGGTCCTCGACGGTGACCACCAGCGCGCCGCGTGCCGCGGTGGTCATGTCCACGGCCACGGGTCGCGGCCGGAAGGCGATGGCCAGGCCCGCCACGATGAGCGCGCCGATGGCGCTCCAGAACAGCAATCTCTTGAGGCTGGCTGACACGTTACTCCCTCGTTTTCAGGACGCGGATGAGATCGAGCCGGTCGACGCGCCGGCGCACGATGGCCGCCGAGGCGCCGGTCGCCAGCAGCGTCAGCAGCACCGCCCAGCCGTAGGTGGCCGGTGCGATCACCACGGGAACGCGGAACAGCTCGGTATCCAGCAGATGCGCGATCAGGCCAGTGAGGCTGCGACCCACCAGGCACCCCAGCGGCAGCGCGGCGATGATCAGCAGCGCCACTTCCGCCAGCAGGATGTAGGAGGTTTCCCCGCGCGTGAAGCCCAGCACGCGCAGCGTCGCCAGTTCGCGGCCGCGCTCCGACAGCGCGATGCGCGCGCTGTTGTAGGCCACGCCGATGCCCAGCGCCGCGGCGAACGAGGCGAAGATGCTGGTGTAGATCAGCATCTGCTGGCCGATCGTTGCGTGGAAGGAGTCGATGGCGGCCTGCTTAAGCATGATGGCGCCGATGGTGGGCAGGTCCTTGAGCCTGCGGAACAGCGCCGGTTCGGCATTGCGATCCACCAGCAGGTTGGCGAAGCGCAGGCTCGGCCGCTCCTGCAGCAGCCGGTTCAACGCATCGAGGTTCATGTATGCCGGCGTCGCGATCAGGGTGTCGAACAGCGCGGCCACCGGCAGCCGCACCGACGGACGGCGGCCTTCCTGGAGGTCCACCCACACCATGTCGCCCACGCCCACGCCGAGCTTCTGCGCCAGGCGCGTGGACAGCACCAGCCCTTGCGGCGGGACGGTGATGTCGCGTCCGGTGGCATCGTCGTGCACCGGTTGCAGCGTGGCCGCGGGCGTGATCCCCGTGATGGTGCCGCGATGCCGGCGCGTGCCGACCGAGAAATCCGCGCTGACGAAGCGCAGCGGTTCCACGGCCATCACGCCGGGCAGGTGGGCGATGGCGCCCGTGGCCGTCATGGCCTTGGCATCGCTGAATCCGATCATCATCGTCTGGCGCTGCGCTTCGAAGAAATACTTCTCGGCCATGGCGTCGATCATGTCGCCCCACTGCAGCCCCATCACCAGCAGCCCGAGCGACATGGCGATGCCGAGCGTGGTGAACAGCGAGCGCAACGGCCAGCGGCCGATCTGTCGCAGCGCGATGCGGGTCGGCTGGTCCAGCTTCGCCAGTGTGCCGAATGCGTCCAGCCAGCCGCGGCGGTACGCCGTGGGTTGCGGCGGCAACATGGCCGTGGCGGGCGGCAACCCCGCCGCGCGCCGCACCGCCGCCAGTGCGCCCCCCAGCGTGGTCGCCAGCGCGATGCCGGCCGCCAGCACGAACGCCGCCGGGCTGGGCCGGTAGATGAGCAGCGGAAAGTGGAAGAAGTCCGCATAGCGGCGCGTGTTGTCCAGCCCGAAGATCGCCCCCAGCACGCTGCCGGCGAGGATGCCCACGGCCGCCACGGCGATGGCGAGCTTCATGTAGTGCCAGCTGATTTCCCGGCGCGAATAGCCGAAGGCCTTCAGCAGCCCGATCTCGCCGCGTTCGGTGGCGATCAGCCGCGTCAGCACCATGTAGGTGAGGAACGCCGCCACGGCCAGGAAGATGCTCGGCATCACCGTGGACATCGTGCGCAGCTGGTGCAGTTCGTTCATCACGAACCAGTTGGAAATCTGGTCGGCGCGCGCCACGGCGCGAAATCCCCCGTACGGGCCCAGCAGCCGGTCGATGCCGTTCAGCACCGCCTCGGGTTCGGCGCCGCGCAGCAGGCCCACTGCCAGGTCGTTGAATGCCCCCTTCAGGTCGAAGGCGGATTCGAGGGCTTCCTGTCCCATCCAGATGATGCCGAAGCGGCGGTCGTCGGGCATCAGTCCGCCGGGGCCGAGCGCATACACGAACTCCGGCGACAGTGCCGTGCCGACCACCTGCAGTATCCGCCGGTGCCCATTGATCAGCGCGGAGAAGTGCGCGCCGGGCAGCAGGTGCTGCGCCATCGCGAACGGTTCGTCGAGCAGCACCTCGTCGTGGCTGCCGGCCGAGATCCAGCGGCCGCTGCGCAACGTGAGGCGGTTGAGCGGCGGCTCGCCGCGCGCGGGTATGGAAACCAGCCGGCCGATCACCGGCTCCGCGAAGCCCTCGATGTCCAGCGTGGCGTAACGGGTAATGCGCGCCTCCACGCTCTGCACGCCGGGCAGCGCGACCACCTGTTCGGCCACGTGCCGGGGCGCGCGCACCGCACTGGCGAATACATCGGCGAAGCGGTTGCGTTCGTAATAGGCCGTGGTGGTCGCATCGAGGGCCTCGAGCGTCGACAGCGACATGACCAGCACGGCCACGCCCGAGGCGATCACGATGGCCACGGCGAGCCCCTGGCCACGCAATCGCCACAACTCGCGCAGCAGCTTGCGGTCGAGCGCCCTCATGCCTCACCACGTGAGGTCGCGTACCGGTGTGCGCCGCGCATTGACATCCACGCTGCCGACGCGGCCATCGGCGATGTGCACGACACGGTCGGCCATGCTGGCGATCACGGTGTTGTGCGTGATCAACGCCGTGCAGGTGCCGAGCTCGCGGTTGACGCGCTCGATCGCTTCCAGCACCAGCAGGCCGGTACTGCTGTCGAGCGCGCCCGTGGGCTCATCGCACAGCAGGATGTCCGGCTGCTTGGCGATGGCGCGCGCGATCGCCACGCGCTGCTGCTCGCCCCCGGAGAGTTGCGCCGGAAAGTGGTCGACGCGATCGGCCAGGCCCACCAGCGCCAGCGCTGCGGCCGGTTCCATCGGGCGCCGCGCAATCTCGGTGACCAGTGCGACGTTCTCGCGCGCGGTCAGGCTCGGGATGAGGTTGTAGAACTGGAACACGAAGCCCACATGCTCGCGGCGGTAGCGCGTCAGCGCGGCCTCATCGCGCGCGCTCAGTACCTCCCCCCGGAAGCGGACTTCGCCGGCGGTTGGAGTGTCCAGGCCGCCGAGGATGTTCAGCAGCGTCGACTTGCCGCTGCCCGACGGGCCCAGCAGCACCGCCAGTTCCCCCTCGTACAGCATGAAGTCCACCCCGGCCAGCGCACGCACTTCCAGGTCACCGGTGCGGTAAACCTTGGTGAGGCCGCGCGCGGCCAGCGTCGGCCGGGCGACTTGTGGCAGTGGCGCGGACACCGGGCCATTCTTGGTGCCAGCGCCCGCGCGGCCCATACGTAGTAGCTCGTAGCCGCCCGATCACAGCCGCGCGCCGCACAGGTGGCGGCGGCCACCGCCATCCCTGCATCAATCGGCAGTTACTGGTATTGCCACTTCGAGGCTTCGCAGCGGTCCTCCGGCGAGCACGCCACGTAACCCCTGGACGGGCTGGCGGGGGAGCCGGGTCCGATGGTGCCTTCACGCGTATGCTCGCTGCCCATCACCCGGATCTGGAACGGGCTGCCGCAGATGTTGCGGAAGTTCATGTGCACCACGCCGGCGGTGCCTGCCTCGGAGGAGAAATAGGTGACGCAATCCTTGCCGGTTTGCGGATCCTTCTTTCCGGTATCTTCGGCGCGCACGAGAGAAGTAGTGGCCAGCAATGCGATGGCGAGAGCGTGTTTCATGAGCATCCTTGTCTCCTTGCACAGTGGAATCACAGCAACCCGAAGGTGTGACCACCTCGTGCTGTGCAGGGTTCCAGTGACGCCAATTCCGTAAGGTTCGCTTCCCGAACCCGCCACACAACAATTCGGTGACAACGATTGCCGCTTGCAACGTCCGGCGCGTGCCAACATGCGGCTCATGCGTCCTCGCCTTGTCTGGCCGATGCTGGCACTTGCGGTGTTCGCGGTCGTTGCAGGCCGCGGGGCGAGCGCGGCCATGCTGCTGCGCGCGGCGCGCATGCTGGATGTACAGTCGGGCAGCATCGTTCCGGATGCCGCCGTGCTGGTTGCGGACGGCCTCATCGTCGCGGTCGGCACGGCGGCCACGCGCGCCGGCGATGCCGAGGTACTCGATCTGGGCGACGTGACGCTGCTGCCGGGCCTCATCGACGCGCACACGCACATCACCTATCACTTCGATGCGCGTGGCCGCTCCGGCGAGTCGGTCACGGAGACCGCGGACGACACCTGGCGTCATGCGGTGGACAACGCGGGCACGACGCTGCAGGCCGGCTTCACCACCATCCGCAACCTGGGTGCATCCGACCGCGTCGATATCCGGCTGCGCGATGCCATCGCCGCGGGCCGCGTCGCGGGTCCGCGCATGATCGTGTCGGGTGAGCCGCTGCTGCCGGAGCAGGTCACGGGAATCAGCGATGCAGCCACGCGTCACGAGGCCATCCGCCGCTTCGTGCGCGCGCGCGTGGCGGAACACGTGGATGTCATCAAGGTCTTCGATGGCGTGGGCGAGGACCCGCGCCGGCCGCTGCTGGACGCGGATGACATCCGCGCGGCCGTCGAGGAGGCCGCCCGCGCGGGTCTGAAGGTGGCCGTGCATGCGCACGAGGCCGCCGCGGTCAAGGCGGCGGTGCGCGGCGGCTGTGTCTCGGTGGAGCATGGCTCCTTCCTCGACGCGGAGGCGATCCAGCTGCTGGTCGCGCGGGGCACGGTGCTGGTTCCGACGCTGTACCTGCCGACCTACTATCTCGCCCACCGCAACCGTTTCGATTTCGACGACGCGACGTGGGAGTTCTTCGGGCAGCTGCGCGCCGCCAATCTCGCCAACGCCCGCCGTGCGTGGCGGGCGGGCGTGCACATCGTCGCCGGCTCGGATGCCGTCGCGGGCCTGCATGGCTCGAACGCCCTGGAGCTGCAGTGGATGGCCAAGGCGGGCATGCCGCCCATTGCCGTGCTGCGCGCGGCCACCCGCGACGCTGCGGCGCTGCTCGGACTGGCCGGCCGGCTCGGGGCCATCGCCCCCGGGCTCGCCGCGGACCTCATCGCCGTGCCCGGCGACCCGACGAAGGACCTCTCCGCCGTCACGCGCGTGAGCTTCGTGATGAAAGCCGGCGAGGTGGTCAGGCGGCCCGGCGGGAAGTGACGGCGGGCGTCAGGAGCGTTTTCTGCCCGCCTTCTTGCGCCTGGCAGCCGGGGCCTTTTTCTTCTTCTTCATGGCCGGCTTTGCCGCAACCGGTGCCCGCAGCTTCACCACGGACGTGCCCGATACCGCATCGGTGACGCCCAGCTCACCCCCGAGGTCCTCCAGTGCATCGCGGATGCCATCCAGCAGCGCGATCATCTGCGGCCTTGCCTTCACGATGCTCTGGAACGTGCGCCACTCGGCCACGAAACAGTAGGCCTGCTCACCCGTCTTCACCAGCGATCCGCCGAGGAAGCCCTTGAAGGCCGGTCGGGCCTTGCGATGGTATTCGACGAATCGCTGCTCTTCACCGGGCTTGACGCGGAACCGCACGACATTGAACGCCGTCATGTGCTTCTCCCTTGCGTTGAATTGCATGATGCGGGACCCGCAGTCCCGCGAGCCGCCATCAGCATAGCTCAGCCGCGTGGCCGGCGTGTTTCCGGACGGCCGGGGGGAACCGGTCAGTGATGCGCGGGGCCGGGATGCGGGCGATGTGCCAGCGCGCGGCCGCAGGCGTGCACGAGCCAGATGCTGATCCAGACCGCGACACTGAAATACAGCGACATCCAGATGACTTCGCTGCGCCAGTCCTGCCATCGCCAGGACACCACGCGGCGCTGCGACACATCCGCCAGGCCGGCGGCAAGGCTCAGGTAGTGGCGCCCGTGCGCCTGGTCCAGCATCCAGCGCGACCAGTACATGGGCACGTCGACGAGGAACATGTACCCGACGTAGGCGAGGGTTCCCGCGCAGGCGGCAGCCAGCGCCGGGCGCCACGTGGGCGGACAGCGCGGCCAGACGCCGAACAGGCTGATCACCACCAGGCTGGCCGAGCCCCCCCACAGGGTCTCTTCCGCCACGTGGCCGAGGTTGGAAGTGGTCAGGACCGCGTACCAGGAGCAGATTTCGGCCAGCGCGATCAGTGGCAGCACCGTCCGCGACACCAGGCGCGCGGTAATGCTGCCGCTCACCAGCGCCGTATGCCGCAGCATCAAGGCCCACTGGGCGACGAAGCACAGTTCGGCAACCGTCGCCACCGAGCGCCCGACCACCACGTCGGACAGCCAGGTGTTGTGCAGGACCACACGGGGGACGTCGAATACCGGCAGCACGGAGCGGAAGGCGCAACCGAAAACATAGCCGGCAGACAGGACCAGCTGCAGCCGCGAAGCAAGGTATACCTCGGCGCTCATGGCCGTCTGCCGCCGCCGCAGGAACGCGGCGGACAGCGACCACGCCGCGATGTTGATGACACCCATCCCGCACAGGAGCATCCACCAGGTCATGACGTGCGCCATGGCGCAAGGTTATGCAGGCGGCGCCTGCCCGGCAATCCGGGGGAACCCGTAGCGGCGCTGCCACGTACCTGATGCCAGCTCCATGACATTGGCAAAGAGCAAGCGATGTCCGATATCCTCGGGGGCATCGAGGAACGCCTCGGCGTCGCGGAGACACGGGATGGAAACGAGCCGCCCATGAAACCCCTGGCCGCCGGCGCCGCCGCGCCGGAATTCTCGTTGCCGGATTCCCCCTCCACCACCGTGGCGCTCGCCGACCTTCGTGGTCATCCGGTGGTGCTGGTGTTCTATCCGGCGGACTGGAGCCCGGTGTGCGGTGATCAGCTGGCCCTGTACACCGAGCTGCAGGACGAATTCGGCCACCTCGGCGCCCGGCTGCTCGGTATCTCGGTCGATGGCCCGTGGTGCCACGCGGCATTCACGGCGGCCCGCAACTATTCGATGCCGTTGCTGGCGGACTTCGAGCCGAAAGGCGCGGTTGCCCGCAGCTATGGCGTGTATTCGCAGACGACGGGAACCACCGAGCGGGCGCTGTTCGTCATCGATGCGGGCGGAATCATCCGCTGGAGTCATCTCTCCCCGATGGGCGTCAATCCCGGCGCCGACGGGATTCTCGCCGCGCTGGAATCCCTGCAGGCCGGGGCGCCATGAGTCTCGTGGTGCCGGTCTCGGCGGCCGACCATGCGCAAGGTCCGGCCGATGCGGCGGTGACGCTGGTGGAATACGGTGATTACCAGTGTCCCTACTGTGGCGCGGCGTACCACGTCATCAAGAAAGTGCAGCAGCGTCTCGGAAAGCAGCTACGCTTCGTCTTCCGCAACTTTCCACTCAATCAGGCGCATCCGCAAGCCGAGCTGGCGGCCGAATCGGCTGAAGCTGCGGCGGCGCAGGGCAGGTTCTGGGAAATGCACGATGCGCTGTACGAGAACCAGGGACAGTTGGGGCAGCCGCTGATCGAGGCGCTGGTCGGGCGTCTGGGCCTGGACGCGGAACAATTCGCCGCGGACCTGCAGACGCGCAAGTTCCAGTCGCATGTCAGGCATGACTTCATGGGTGGCGTGAGAAGCGGGGTGAATGGCACCCCCGGTTTCTTCATCAATGGCGAGCGCCACGACGGGAGCTGGGAGGAGGGGCCTCTGCTTGCCGCATTGCTGAAGGCGGCAGGCCGCTGAGCCCGGACTGGTTCATTGACCGGCGCAGACCGGCACAAACGCATACGCAGGGGGTTGGATGGCACGTCCCGCAGGAGCGCTGGGAAGAATGGGCATGGATCCGGCGGCGCTGAAGCGTCCGGTCAAGCCGGGCACCGCGCGCCGCGCAATGGGCTACGCCCGGCCCTTCACGGGCACGCTGCTGCTGTTCCTGGTGGTGGTGATCGCCAACGCCAGCATCACCGTCGCCAACCCGCTGATCTCCCGCGAGATCGTCAATGTCGGCATCCTGAAGGGCAACACCACCCTGATCGTGCACCTGGCGCTGCTGGTGGCCATCGTCGGCATCGTGGATGCCGCCCTGGGCCTGCTGCAGACCTGGATGGCGGCGAAGATCGGCGCGGAAGTGGTGATGTCCCTGCGGAACAAGCTGTTCGTGCACGTGCAGCAGATGCCCATCGCATTCTTCGGCCGCGTGCAGACCGGCGCGCTGGTCAATCGCCTGGTGTCGGATGCCATGGGCGCGCGCAGCGCCTTCACCGATGTGCTCTCGACGGTGGTGGGCAACACCATCACCGTGCTGACCATCATCGGCGCGATGTTCGCGCTGTCCTGGCGCATCACGGTGGTGGCGCTGGTGCTGCTGCCGCTGTTCATGCTGCCGGCGCGGCTGTGGAGCCGCCGCATCCAGGCCATCACGCGCGAGGGCTACGAGGCCGGCGCCGCGATGAGCAGCGTGATGGTGGAGCGCTTCAACGTGGCCGGCGCCACGCTCAGCCGGCTGTTCGGCCGGCCGGAAGAGGATGCGCGCGTGTTCGAGGCGCGTGCGCAGCAGCTCACGCAGGTTGGTATCAAGGGCGCGATCTACGGACGCATGTTCGGCACCATGCTGCTGCTGATGGCCACCACCGCCACCGCGGTGTGCTACGGCTGGGGCGGCGTGCTGGCCGCGCGCAAGGTGCTGGACCTGGGCACGGTGGTGGCCTTCGTGGCGCTGCTGGGCCGCATGTATTTTCCGCTGATGGGGCTGTCAAACCTGCAGGTCAGCATCATGACGGCGCTGGTGTCGTTTGAGCGCATCTTCGAGGTGCTCGACCTCAAGCCGATGATCATCGAGAAGCCGGACGCGGTGACGGTGCCGGCCGGGCCGCTGCGCGTGCAGTTCGAGCATGTGTCCTTCCGCTACCCCACGGCCGCCGAGGTGTCGCTGGCGTCGCTGGAATCCATCGCCGTGCCCGAGCGCAAGGCCCCGCCGCGCACCGTGCTGCAGGACATCGACTTCACCGTCGAGGCGGGGCGGCTGGTGGCGCTGGTGGGTCCCTCCGGCGCCGGCAAGTCCACGCTCACCATGCTGATTCCGCGGCTGTACGACGTGCAGTCAGGTCGGGTGCGCCTGAACGGCGTTGACGTGCGCGATGCGCAGCTCGCCTCGGTGCAGCAGCGCATCGGCGTGGTGACGCAGGAGGCGCATCTGTTCCACGACACGCTGCGCGCCAACCTGCAGTACGCGCGCGCCGATGCCACCGACGCGCAGATCCGCGCCGCGCTGCACGACGCGCAGATCCTCGACATGGTGGACGCGCTGCCTGGCGGCCTCGATACCATGGTCGGCGAGCGCGGTTACCGCTTCTCCGGCGGCGAGAAGCAGCGCCTGGCCATCGCGCGGCTGCTGCTGAAAGCCCCGGACCTGGTGGTGCTGGACGAGGCCACCGCGCACCTGGATTCCAACTCCGAGGCCGCCGTGCAGGCCGCACTGGAGCGCGCGCTGGCGGGCCGCACCGCCATCGTGATCGCGCATCGCCTCTCGACCGTGCTGCGCGCCGACCTGATCCTGGTGATGCAGGAGGGCCGCATCATCGAGCGCGGCACGCATGCCGAGCTGGTCGCGGCTGGCGGGCTGTACGCGCAGCTGTACCAGCGGCAGTTCGCGGAGCAGTCGCCGGCCTGAAAGCACGGGCGCGTGCGTTACTCCGCGGTGTCGCCGCGCACATTCAGCAGGTGTGCCTCGCGCAGGTCGAGCTCGCGCTCGATGCGCCGCCGCACCTCGTCCTGCAGGTCACCATCGCGGTACAGCTGGTTGATCCGTTCGCGCTCGGCCTCGATGAGTTGCAGCTCCACTTCGTCGTCGGTTTCGAGCAGCCGATGATGACCTGCATCGCCGTCGCCGCGGTGCCGGGTGTGCTGCAGGCGTTCGCCATGCCGGGTGCGCAGCGGTTCCAGCACCTCGGCGGGCAGATCGCGCTCGCGCGCCAGTGCCTCCAGCCGTGCCAGCGCCGCCTCGACGGCCTGCTGGCGCGCGGCATGTTCCTGCGCGCGCTGCGCGTCGTGCTCGCGCTCGCCGGCATTGGCCAGGCCCAGCCAGCGGATCACCACCGGCAGCAGCAACCCCTGCCCGACCAGGGTGACCAGCACCACGGAGAAGGTAAGGAACAGGATCAGGTCCCGCTGCGGGAAGGCCATGCCGCTGGCGATGGTCAGCGGGATCGCCAGCGCCGCGGCCAGCGAGACGATGCCGCGCACGCCGGTGAAGGCCAGCGCGAAGGCCTGCTGCCACGGCGGCGCCGGATCGCGCCGCGCCAGCGCGGGCGAAAGGATCCGCGGCAGGTAGGTGGCCGGATACATCCACACGAAGCGCGCGAGGATCACCACCGCGCAGGTCACCAGCGCCGAGACCACCAGATCGTGCAGCGCATGGCCGCGGATGCCGGCGGTCAGCGCGCGCGCCTGCAGGCCAGTGACCAGGAATACCATGCCCTCGATCAGGTAGATCAACAGGTCCCAGAAGAAGATGCCCTGCAGGCGTGTGGCGGCGCTGATCAGCCGCAGGCCATTCCAGCTGATGTACAGGCCCGCCGTGACGGTCGCGAGCACGCCGGATCCGCCCAGGTACTCCGGCGGCCAGTAGGCCAGGAATGGCGTCAGGATGGACAGGGTGATCTCGATGCGCGGGTCACGCACCCAGCGGCGCAACCGCAGCATCAGCCAGCCGACCAGCAGGCCCCAGGCGATCTCCCCGACCACGATGATGGCGAAGGTGCCGGCGGCCCTGCCGGGCGAGAACACCCCGGCGCTTACCGCGGCCACCGCGAAGCGGAACAGGATCAGCGCCGTGGCGTCATTCGCCAGCCCTTCGCCCTCGAGCACCACCAGCAGCCGGTGCGGCAGCCGCATGCGGCGCGCCACCGACAGCGGCGCCACGGCGTCCGGCGGCGAGATGATGGCGCCGAGCACGAAGCCCACCGCCCACGGGAACCCCAGCAGCCAGTGGGCCGCCGCCGCCGCCGCCGCCGCGGTGAACAGCACGCAGCCCACCGCCAGCAGCGCGATCGGCCGCAGGTTGAAGCGGAACTCCTTCCAGCTCATCGCCACCGCCGAGGAGTAGATGAGCGGCGGCAGCACGATGAGCAGCACGAATTCCGGCGCCAGCTTCACCGTCGGCAGCCCCGGCACCACGGCCAGCAGCACCCCGGCGATCACCAGCAGCACGGCATGCGGCACGCGCAGGCGGTTGGACACCAGCGCCACCAGCGATACGACGACCAGCAGGCCGACCAGCAGCTGGATCGTGAGGATGGGACTCAACGCGCGGCTCGCGGCGGATCGGACGCGGCGTTACGCGAGGATTCCCGCGGCGCCCGCGTGCACGTCGAAGGCCCGCAGGTAGCGGTAACTGCGCTCGATGGCGGTGTAGCGGTCGGTGGCGAAGGGCGGCTCCTGCTCGACATAGAACTTGCGCACACCGGCGGCGAAGGCCGCCGGCAGCAGGCGTTTCCAGTCGAGGCTGCCGTCGCCCACCGCGGCGGGATCCTGCTGCAGCGCATAGTTGGTGTGCGTGCTGGCGAGGATGTCCTTCACATGCATCAGCTGGAAACGCCGTCCGTGCTTCTGCAGCAGCGCGACCGGATCGACGCCGCCGGCCGCGGCCCAGCCGACGTCGAGCTCGAACACCACGTCCGGCGAGGAGGTTTCCGCCAGCAGCACCTCCAGGCCATTGGAGTCGCCCAGCGGCGCGAACTCCGGGTTGTGGTTGTGGTAGCTGAAGCGCAATCCCTGTGCGCGCAGCCGCGCGCCGCGGTCGTTCAGCAGCGCCGCCACGCGCTGCCAATCCTCGCGCGTCAGGCCCTTGCCCATGCGCCCGACATAGTTGCCGAAGGATTCCCCCTGGCGCTGCGCGCCCAGGCGCCCGGGAAAAGGCAGCATGGGCAGCACCACGTCGGTGACGCCCAGTGCATGCAGGTCGGCCGCCAGGCGCGGCAGGTCCTGGTCCAGGCCCGGTTCGCTGCCCTGCGCGGTCGCGCTCACGTGGATGCTGGTGAACTTGATGCCGTGGCGCGCGGCCGCCTCGCGCAGGGTCGCCACCGGATGGCCGTGGTAGCCGGCCAGCTCGACGGTGCGGTAGCCGATCCCCGCCACCCTGGCCAGCGTGCCGTCGAGGTCGCGGCGCGCATCATCGCCCACCGTGTACAGCTGCAATCCGATCGGCACGTGCTGGTGCGCAAACCAGCCGTTCGACGGCGACGGCGACGGCGCCGGCTCGGCGGCAGGCGTCAGGCCGGCGCGGGCTGCCGCGAGGCATCCCAGCGCACTCTGGATCCAGCTGCGTCTGTCCATCTTCATGATGTTCTCTCCGGCCGAGGTTACGCCTGCCGGCCGCCCTTGCGGAGCAGAATCGCTCCTCAATATTCGAACGTGTAGGCCAGGCCCACGCTGCTGCCCGGATCATTCTCCGGCGTCGTCCCCTGGGTCGTGGCGGCGCCGTTGCCCAGCCGTGTCTGCAGCTTCAGGTGCCTGGTCAGGTCCACGTCCACCGCGATCTGGCTGCTGCCGGTGGTGCTTTGCTTCACGGCCACGAACACGCGGCTGGAGACGTACTTGCCGGCCTCGACCGTCGCCCCCGATTGCTGGTCGCTGGTGGTGCTGGGGCCGCCGCCGCTGCCGCCGGAGATGGACAGGCGGTCCAGGCCCAGGGTCTTCTGGATGGCGGCTACGGGATTGAGGCTGCGGCCGCCGCCGCTACCGCCCAGGTTGGCGAGCGCCGCGCCGATCTGTACCACCTGCAGCGCGGTGAGTTGCGCCGCCGGCACGCCGAACAGCAGCCGCGCGAGGATCTCGTCCTGCGGCATGTCCGGTGTGCTGCTCAGGGTGATTTTCGGCGCGTCTGCCAGGCCGGTGATGCGCACGGTGGCCGTGGCATCGGCGAGGGTGGTCTGCGCGGTGAAATCCAGCGTCGGGTCGAGCTTGTGCTGCAGCCCCGCGCCGTTGAACGCCACGCTGCCGTTGGTGAAGTTCAGCCTGCTGCTGGCGAGGTCGAAGGTGCCGCGCTGCAGGTTGAAGCCGCCGGAGATACCCGGAGCATCGGCAGTGCCGCGGATGCGCAGGTTGCCGCCCAGCTCCGCGTCCAGCCCGCGCCCACGGACCAGGATCTGGCGCGGCGCGCGCACATTGATGTCCAGGTCCACCACCAGCGGCTTGCGCACGGGTTGCGGTGGCGCCTGGCCGGGGCGGCGCACGTCGAGCACCGCCACATTGGGCGGCAGGCCGCTGGGAATGCTGACATCCGCGCGGTTCACGTCGATGGTGCCGCTGACGGCGAGTTGCTGGCGCGCCGTGCCCGTGACATGCAGGCTGGCATCGACGGTCGCGGTCACGATGTTGTTGGTCACCGGGCGTGCATTCTTCGCGTCGAGCTGGATGTCCACCGGCGTGCCGGGAGAGAGGATGTCCACCGTGCCGGTCATCGTGACAGTGCCGGGCGCCGCGTGGCCGCTCAGCTTGACGATGCGCAGCGATTTCTCGGTGCCCTCCAGGTCGGCGGTCAGCTCGGTGAGCGCCACGCCCTGCGCGTAGTCGTGGAACGTGCCCTGCGCCAGGTGCACCGTGCCCCGCACCTGCGGGTCGCCCACCGCGCCGCCAATGGTGGTATCGAACTTGAGCTCGCCGGTCACGTGGCGGCCGCCCGCCTCGAGCACCGGATTCAGGATGTTCATGTCCAGCGTGCCGGCGAGCTTGAGATCCAGGGCGCCGGTCGCAGCCAGCGGTGCGCGGCCGCTCAGGGTGAGCTGCGAGCGCGCACCGGCGGCGAGCCGCGCGTCAAGCTGGGCCGTGTCGCCCAGCAGCTGCACGGCCAGGCGCACATCCGCCGCGGGCAGGCCGTTGGCGAGGCCATTGGCGGAGCGCATGCCGAGGGCTTCCAGATGCAGCTCTCCCATCGGCCTTGCCAGCGAGCCGCCGAGCATCGCCTCGCCGTTGATCCGGCCGGCCGCCAGCACGTTGCCGGCGACTGCGTTGATGAACTGCGGTTGCACATCGTGCAGCGCGGCCCGCAGCGCCAGCTCCGGTGCCACGCGGCCTTCGATCTCCAGCGTTGCGCCCCGCGACTGCAGCCGCAGCGCCGTCACGGCGAGGCCGTTGGCAAAGGACAGCGTGGCCGGCGCCGTCAGCGTCACCGGCTGGTCGTAAACCTGGAGAGTGGCGCTCGCCAGCCGCAGCGTGTGCGCGGTGAGGTCGAGCACCGAGGTGGAGGCGATGCGCGCGGGTTTGCCGGCGATGGCCGGCGACTGCGCACTCAGCTGGAGGTGCAGTGCATCCAGCGGCCCGGAACCAGTCAGCCCCGCATCCACGCTCAGCGCACCGGTGCCGGCATCCCGCGCCTGCAGGCGCAGCTCGGCGCGGCTGTGGCCGCGGTCCGGGCGCAGCGCGAGCGAACCCTCGACCGAGCCATGCAGCGCGGCGCCGAGCAGCCGGTCCAGGTCGGCGAGCCGTGTCATGCGCAACGTCAGCCGGCCGCGGGCCTGCGACAGATCCGTGCCACTGGACAGTTCTCCCTCGGCGTGTGCGGACTTCCACTCCGCACGGTGGATGGTTGCCCGGAAGGCGTGGCTGGAATCCTGGTCCAGCGCGACATTCACGCGCAGCGGCGCGCCATCGAGACTGCCCTGCAGTGCCAGGGTGCCATGCGGTGTGCGGGGCAGTCCGCCCGCCTTGAACGAACCATTGAGCGCGCCCTGCGGCGAGCCGCGAACCGACAGCATCGAGTCCACATCCACCGCGGCCGACAGGTCGTGCAACGGGCCGTCGACGCTGCCGGTCAGCCGCAGCGTGCCGGCGACATCGCCGGACAGCTTGTGCAGGTCGCCGAGGTTCAGCGTGGCGCGGGCGCTGAGCTTCTGGCCGGCGTCGCGCGCCAGGGAACCATTCGCGGATGCCGACAGTGCGGCGCTGTCGAGGGCGAGCTGGTCGATGGCGTAACTGCGATCACTGATGCGGCCAGCAAGCTGCAGGTGCGAGGAACCATGCAGCAGTCCCGCCCACGGGGCGGTGCCGCCGCCAATCATCGCATCGAGACTGGCGGCCACCTTCATGAATGCGCCCTCATCGGTGATGTTCCCCTTGAGCGTGGCACCGCCCTGTACATCCTGCTGGCCCAGCGCTGCCAGGGCTTTCAGGTCGGGCAGATCCGCCTGCAGCGTCGCGCTGCGCTTGCCCGTGGTGCGCGCATCGGCGCGCAGCGTGAACAGCCGGTGCGTGGCGCTCAGGCGCAGTGGCCGGCCGCTCTCGTTCATGGCCAGCGCTGCATCCAGCGTGATGGGTGCATCGCGCAGCAATGCCGGATCCGGCCCGGGGACAAGAAGCTGCTGCAGCGTCGCATGCGCGGTGAGCCTGCCGGCGGCGGATTGCAGCTTCGCGGCCAGCACGCCGAGCCTGATGCCGCCGGGAATCTCCAGATCGCGCAGCTCCAGGGCCCCGGACGCAGCGGGCGCCTGCAGCGGCCCGCGCCATGTGCCCTGCAGCGTGATGGCATCCCATGACAGGCCGGCTGCCGGTGCCATGGCCGCGGCATGCAGCGCAAAGGTGAGGTCCGCCGCGCGCGTGGCCAGGTCGGCGGTGCCGCGCACCTGGCCATGCAGTGCGCCGGCATCGAGCGTCACGTCGATGACCTCGGCATTGCGCGGACCGGCGAGGCGGGCCAGCACCGACAGCTCGCCCAAGCCCGGCACCTGCAGCAGGTTTTCCAGCGGGCCATGGGCGGGCTCGCGCAGGCGCAGCTGCGCGTCCATGCGCCGTGCATCGCTGCTCAGCGTCAGTTCGTAATCGCCCAGGCCGCCGGTGCGCGTGGCGCTGGCATGCACGACGGCCTCACGCAGGCTGCGCACGTGCGCGTCCGCGTTGACCACCAGCGACACCTCCGCACCGGCCAGTTCCGCGCCGAGTCGCAGGGTGTGGATGGCCAGATGATCCAGGTCGATGTGGGGAATCGATGGCGTCGCCTGCTTGTCCGCCGCGCTGCCTTGCGGCGCGCGCACTATCGTCAGCGTGTCCATCTCGATGCGCTCGATGCGCACGTGCCGCGCGAGCAGCGCCAGCGGCGACCAGCGCAGCGTGATGTGCCCGGCGGTGAGCCAGGGGCCGCGTGCATCGCTGAGCTGCAGCTGTGCCAGTTGCAGGCTGGAGGGGAAGGATCCCTCCAGCCCCGCGAGGCGGACGTGCCCGCTGCTGAGACTGGCGACCGCTCTTTCGATCAGGTGCCGACCGGCGGTGGTATTGCCGGCCACCAGCAGCGTGGCGAGCAGGATCGCCACCAGACCGACCAGCCCCGCCAGTGTCCAGCCGGCAATGGCGAGCGCGCGCCGCATCAGAACGCCTGCCCGAGGCCGATGTAGACCTCGAAGGGATCATCGTCGGGCCGCCGCTGCACCGGCACGGCCACATCCAGCCGGATCGGGCCAATGGGCGTGTAGTAGCGCATCCCGACGCCGGCGCCGAAGCGCAGGGTCCCGGCCAGCGGTGTGACATGCGAGCTGACCTGCCCCGCGTCGACGAACGCGACGGCGCCGAAGCTTGCCCCGATGCGCTGGCGGAACTCGGCGGTGCCGGCGCTCATTCCCGTGCCGCCCACCGGGTTGCCGTCGATGGGGAAGGTCGGTCCCACCGACTGGAACTTGTAGCCGCGCACCGTGCCGCTGCCACCCGCATACAGGCGCTGGTCGGGCGGCAGGCTGAACTGGCCGGCACCCGGAACCAGGCCTCCGGTGGCGCGCAGCGCCAGTACGCTGCGCCCGGGCGTCGTGGCGAGGCCGAGCCGGCGCAGGTCCAGATAAAAAGAGAGGCTGGCCTGGGTCAACAGGAACCGGGCGTTGGGATCGCCGAACGACAGCGTGGGGGCGACCGACATCGAGGCGCGCAGCCCGTGGCTGGCATCCTCCAGCGGCGAGCTGGTGCCGGTGGTGTTGTAGGTCACGCCGAGCGGTACCGAGAACAGCGTGTAGTTGTACGTGCACTTCTGGATCGCATCGTGCGACAGCGAAGGGTTGGGCGCGCTGCAGCCCGCATCAGTGGAAACCTGGGAAATGCTTTCCTGCACGATGCGCTCCTGCTGCGAGGACGCCCCGATGCTGCCGCTCCAGTCTGCGCCCAGCTTGCGGCTGACCGTGGCGCCCAGCCTCACGGCTTTCTGGTCATAGGCTTCCAGGTACTGCTGCAGCCCGGCCAGCGAAACCTGCAGCGACTGGCCCTGGTGCAGGAAGTCCGGATGTGTGTACTTCACGCTGGTGTCGTAGCCCACGCGGGTGCTCGCCGTGCCTGCCAGGTTGATCACCGAGGCCGCCACGGTCAGCGGGTCGGCGCGGCCACTGGTGTTGCGGTCCGTCCAGGTGAAGCCGCCACTGCCGCCCAGGTCGCTGGAATAGGCCGCGTCGAGGCTGACCGCGTGCCGCGGCCGCTCGCGCACGCGGAAGGTCACCGGCACCGCGCCCTGGTCGTCAGGCTGGTTGCCCAGGGTCACGCTGACGGTGCTGAAGACGTCGAGTGCGAGCAGCTCGCTGCGCGCCTGTTCCATCCTGCCGGCGTCGTACTCATCGCCGGGATGCACCGGCAGGTGGCGCAGCACGAAGGCCTCGCGCGTGCGCCGCATGCCGCGCACGCGGATGTCACCCACCTTCACCTTCGTCCCGGCTGTCACGTGAAAGGTCAGGTCGAGCACGTGTTCCGCCGGGAATTCGTACGCCACCGGTGGATCGACCTTCGCGAAGGCATAGCCGCGATCCTGCAGCGCGCCCTGCAGGCGCTCGCCACCGGCCAGCACCTCGGCCGCGATGGCTGGATCGCCCGGTTCGAGGCCGAGCTGCGCGCGCACGCCATCCGGCAGCTCGCCGTCGACCTCGATGTGCCGCAGCGTGAACTGCGGCCCGGTGGCGCACACGATCTTCACCTGCGCATCGCGGCCGGCCGGCGCGGCGTCCAGACTGTCGCCCAGCGTCGGGTCGTCGAGGACCATGCCGTCGATGGTGACGCTGACCGTGCCCTCGTAGTAGCCGAAGCTTTCCAGCACGGTCTTCAGGCGATCGATGTCGCCGCGTGCGCGGCTGATCAGCGCGAAAGGCCCCGCCGGCGCCGATTCGCGCAGGTTCACCAGGTCCGAACTGGCTTTCAGCGTGGTTTCGATGGAGCTGTCGGTGGCCTTGATCTCCACCTTGTACGGCTGCGGATCCGCGGCGCGCGCCGCGCCCGCGAGCAGCAGGCAACCCGTCCACAGCGCCCCGGCCAGCCGACCCGTTGGCTGTGGAGCTGCCATGCTACCGGGTGGCGGCCGTCAGTCCCCGCTTCTCCAGCAGCGGCCCGATGCGCGGCTCGTGACCGGCGAAGTCGCGGAAGAGCTGCATCGGATCCACGCTGCCGCCGCGCGACAGCAGCGTGTCGCGGAAGTGCTGTCCGTTGGCGCGCGTGGCACCACCGTGCTGGCGGAACCACTCGCGCGTGTCGGCGTCCAGCACTTCGGACCAGATGTAGGCGTAGTAGCCGGCATCGTAGCCCTCGGTCCCGGCGAGGATGTGGCGGAAGTACGGGGTGTGATAGCGCGGCGGCACCGGCGGGAAATCCACGCCGGCGGCGGCCAGCGCCTGTTTCTCGAAGGCCATCACGCCTTCGGGAGCCGGCACCGCGGCTGCCTGCAGCTGGTGCCAGTCCTGGTCGATCATCGCGGCGGCCAGGTACTCGGTGGTGGCGAAGCCCTGGTTGAATTTCGCGGCCGCCACCACCTTGTCCAGCAGCTCCTGCGGCAGCGGCGCGCCGGTTTCGTGGTGCCTGGCGTAATGCTGCAGCACCGCCGGCCAGTCGGCCCACATCTCGTTGAACTGCGAGGGGTATTCCACGAAATCGCGCGGCACACTGGTGCCGGCGAAGTACGGGTAGTTGACGTTCGACAGCATGCCATGCAGCGCGTGACCGAACTCGTGGAACGCGGTGACCACTTCGTCCCAGGTCAGCAGCGTGGGTTCGCCGGGTGGCGGCCTGGGAATGTTCAGGTGGTTGGCCACCACCGGATGCGTGTGCATCAACCTCGACTGCGACACGTATTCGTTCATCCACGCGCCGCCGTTCTTGGATTTGCGCGCGTACATGTCGGCCACGAAAATGGCCAGCGGCTGGCCGTCGGCGTCGAACACGTCGTACACGCGCATGTCCGGCTGGTACACGGGCAGGTCGGTGCGGCGCCTGAACGTGAGGCCGTACAGCAGGTTGGCGGCGTAGAACACGCCGTTCTCCTCCACGTTCCACAGTTCCAGGTAGGGCTTGAGCTGTGATTCGTCGAAGGCATACTTCTTCGCGCGCACCTTCTCGCTGTAGTAGTCCCAGTCCCAGGCCGCGAGCTGGAAGCCGCCGCCCTCGCTGTCGATGACCTGCTGCAGCTCGGCGGCCTCGCGCTTCGCATTGGCCACGGCCGGCGGCGCGAGCTGGCGCAGCATGTCGTTGACGGCGGCGGGCGTGCGCGCCATCTGGTCCTCGAGCTTGTACGCGGCGTGGTTGGCGAAGCCGAGCAGCGCGGCGCGCGCGGCGCGCAGGCGCACGATGCGGCTGACCAGCGCGGTATTGTCGTACTTGCCGCCGCGGCTGCCGCGTGCCACCGAGGCCTCGTACAGGCGCCGGCGCAGGGGCCGGTACGTGAGCTGCGTTTGCGCCGGCTGGCCGGTGGTGTTGAGCAGCGTCAGCACATAGCGGCCAGTCATTGCGCGTGCCTTCGCCTCGTCCGCCGCGGTGGCGATCTGCGCCGCGGTCAGGCCATCGAGCTGCTGCACGTCGTCCACGACCACGGCCGAATCGTTCACTTCGTCGAGCATGTTCTGGCTGAACTGGCTGGTCAGCGTGGCGAGCTCGGCGTTGTACGCCTTGAGCTTCTCCTTGTCGGCCGCGGACAGCTTCGCTCCCGCGTGCACGAAGTCCTCGTAGTACCGCTGCAGCAGGCGCGCGCTTTCGGCATCCAGCCCGGGCTGCGCGCGCCGGTCATGCAGCGCCTGGATGCGCGCGAACAGCCTGCCATCCAGATGGATGGCGTCGGCGTGCGCGGCGAAGCGTGGCGCGTACTGCTGGCGCAGCCGGTTGCGGGTGTCGTTGGTGTCCGCGCTCACCAGCACGTCGAACACGGTGCGCGCCCGCTGCAGCAGCAGGCCGCTCTTCTCCAGCGCCACCAGCGTGTTGTCGAAGGTGGGCGCTGCGGGGTTGTCCGCGATGCGCCTCACCTCGGCGAGCTGCCCGGCCATGCCGGCGTCGAAGGCAGGCGCGAAGTCGCTGTCGTGGATGCGGTCGAACTGCGGGTAGTTGAACGGCAGCGGGCTCGGGGCGGCGAACGGGTTGGAGACGGGCAGGACCGCGTTCTTTTCGGCGGCGGGTGCTGGGACAAGCATGGGGGTGCTCATGGCAAGGATCACTGCGAGGATTCGGCGGGCCATCGGGAAATCCGCATGACGGACATGCCCGCAAGCCTACCGCATGGCGGGCGCCGTCCTCCGTAGGAAATCGCCCCCGTCCCGGGTAGGCTCAGAGCAGGGACAGTTCGCTGGAGACCAACGGTGCATCGCATCGCCATGCTGTGCGCGACGGCCGCGCTGCTCGTCACCGGATGCGGGCAGAGGCCGCCACCGGTTGCGGCGCCGGCGCCGGCTGCTCCCGCCGCGACCCAGGCCGGCATCGCATGGTTCGCCGGCAGCATCGAGCAGGCATTCGCTGCCGCCGCCGCACAGCACAAGCTGGTGTTCCTTTACTGGGGCGCCGGCTGGTGCCCTCCCTGCCATGACCTGCAGGCGCAGGTGTTCTCACGGCGGGATTTCCAGGAAAAGCTGCGCCAGTTCATCCCGGTGCATCTGGATGGCGATGCGCCCGGCGCGCAGCGCGCCGGCGAGCAGTTCCAGGTGCTGGGCTATCCCACCGTGCTGGTGCTGACCGCCGAGCGCCGCGAGCTGGCCCGCATTGCCGGCGGCGGCGATCTGGGCAGCTACGCGGAGATCCTCGACCTGGCGCTCGACAGTGTGCGGCCGCTGCCCGAGGTGCTGGCCGGGCTGCGCGTCGGAGCGGGGGCCCTGAGCGAGGCGGACTGCCGGCGCCTGGCCTGGAACGGCTGGGACGTGGATCCGCGCGAGCAGCCCGCGCAGCTCGGCGCCGCGCTGCAGCTCGCGGCGGCGCGCTGCCCGGCCGGTGCCGTGCCCGAACGCGACCGGCTGGTGCTGACCGCTGCGAACCTGGTCGCCTCTGCCCAGCGCGCCGCCATCCAGGCCGGCAGGCCACCCGACGCGCGCCTGGCCGGACTGCTGGACGCGGTGGCTGCGCTGCTGGCCGATCACCAGCGCGCACTGCGCGCCGGTGATGCCGTGCTGGCGCTGGATGATGACTATTTCTTCGTCGCGCGGCGGGTGCGGCCGGCCAGCGTGGCGGCGCTGCGCGCCAACTGGTTCGCGCTGATGGATGACATCGAGCATGACACTCGTTATGGCGACAGCACACGGCTGGAATCCGCCGCCAAACGCCTGCTGGCGGCCAGGATGCTGGACCCGCAGGGGCGCATCCCGGCTGCCGTCACCGCACGGGCGCGCGCCACGCTCGCTGCCTTCCTGGCGCGTGACTACGATCCCGACACGCGCGCCGGCGTGGTCAATTCCGCCGAATGGGTGCTCACCTACCTGGACGACAAGGTCGCGCTGCGCGCACTGCTGGAACACGAGATTGCCAGCTCCAAGACACCCTATTACTACATGGCGGACCTCGCGGATCTCGACGAGCAGCAGGGCGACAAGGCGCAGGCGCTGGCGCTGCTGCAGCGGGCGTACGCGCAGTCCAGCGGGCCGGCCACGCGCTTCCAGTGGGGCGCGCTGTATGTCGCGGGCCTGCTGCGCATGAGCCCGGCCGATGAGCCACGGATCCGCGCCGCCGCCATCCAGGTGCTCGGCGAGCTCGACGGCCCGGACCGCATCCACGCACGCGCCCGCGCGCGGCTGGACAAGCTGGATGCCGCGCTGGGCAGGTGGGCGGCGCAGACCGGGCATGCCGGCACGCTGCAGTTCATTGGCCGGCGCTGGCGGCAGATCTGTGCCGCGCTGCCGGCGAGCGATCCGGTGCGCCCGGAGTGTCCGCGGCTGGTGGCGAGCAGCAGTTGAAGCCTCGCCGCTGCCGGCGAAGCGGCAGTGCCGGCCCATGGACCTCCTCGCCGACGCTCACGGTGATGGGCGGCGCGCCGAACAGTCCGTCGCTTTCCACCTGCCATCCTGCATCCGCCCGCACCCGGTGCCGCGCGCCTTGCTATGCAGCCTGCCTGAGCTTGCGGCGTGCGGTCACCGCGGCCGCGAGGCCATCCAGCACACGCACGGAAGATTCCCAGTCGATGCAGCCGTCGGTGATGCTCTGGCCATATTCCAGCGCCTTGCCCGGCAGCAGGTCCTGGCGGCCGGCCTTCAGGTGGCTTTCCACCATCACGCCGCTGATACGCGTGCTGCCGGCCGCGACCTGCGCGCCGATGTCGGCCGTAACCAGGGGCTGGTTCTCGGGCTTCTTGCTGCTGTTGCCATGGCTGGCATCGACCATCACGCGCGGCACCAGACCGGCGGCAGCCAGCTGCTCGCAGACCGCCGCGACGCTGGCCGCATCGTAGTTGGGAGCCTTGCCGCCGCGCAGGATCACGTGGCAGTCGGCATTGCCGCTGGTGGCGGCGATGGCGCTCTTGCCTTCCTTGGTCACGGCCAGGAAATGGTGCGGATGCGAGGCCGCCTGCACTGCGTCGATGGCGATCCTCGCATTGCCGTCGGTGCCGTTCTTGAAGCCGACCGGACACGACAGCCCGGAAGCCATTTCGCGATGCACCTGGCTCTCGGTGGTGCGTGCGCCGATGGCGCCCCAGGCCACCAGGTCGGCGAAATACTGCGGCGTGATGATGTCGAGGAATTCGCAGCCCGCCGGCAATCCGAGACGGTTCACGTCCAGCAGCAGCTGGCGCGCCAGGTGCAATCCCTTGTTGATGTTGAAGCTGCCGTCGAGGTCCGGATCGTTGATCAGCCCCTTCCAGCCCACCGTGGTCCGCGGCTTCTCGAAATAGACCCGCATCAGGATTTCGAGGGTGCCGGCATGCCGGGCGCGCTCCGCCGCGAGGCGCCGCGCGTATTCCATGGCGGCCACGGGGTCATGGATGGAGCAGGGGCCGATGACCACCACCAGCCGGTCGTCCTCACCACGCAGTATCTTCTGCACCCGCGCGCGCGCGCCGGTGACGGTGGCAGTGGCCGCATCGTCGCGCGGGCAATCCGCCAGCAGCTGCGCCGGCGTCATCAGCTCCTGCATGGTGCGGATGCGCAGGTCGTCGGTATTCACCGTCACGGAGGTCTCCTCGGCAAAAAAAACCGCCTGGTCTGGCGGTTTTCACATCATCACTGGATGATGTACCAGAGGCCCGGCCGGGCTGGCAAGGGGATGGGTCGCAAAGACCCTGTGCCGTGGCCGGGGCAGCAATTTCAGGAGGGTGAACATGATGAAAATCCGCAACCTGCTGCCGGCCGTGGCGGCCTGGCTGATTGCACTGCCTGCCATGGCGGCGGGCATCGACGGCCAGTGGAATGCCACCGTCGACAGCCCGATGGGCGCCGTGAAGCTGGTACTGGACTTCAAGTCCGACGGCGAGAAGCTGAGCGGCTCGATCGCCAGCGACATGGGCGGCCAGGCGATGCCGCCAGCGCCGATTTCGGAAGGCGTGGTGAAGGGCGAGGACGTGAGCTTCAAGCTCTCCGTCACCATGATGCAGGACCAGCCGCCGCTGCTGATCAGCTACAAGGGCAAGCTCAAGGGCGACCAGCTGGAGCTGACCAGCGTGTTCGACGCGGGACAGGGCGGTCCGCAGGAAACGAAACTGGTGGCCACGCGCGCCAAGTAGCGCGTTTCTGCGCGGAAGCAGTCGATTCCCCGGACCTGACTTGACCGGTCGGGCCCGCTTCATGTCCCATGGCAGGCCCTATCCGACTGGAGTGGCCTCATGAAGCCGCGCTTCGCAATCCGCATCATCTGCAGTGCCATCCTCTGTTCGCTGGCCGTGGCGGCGGGCGGGGCCGAACCAGCGGCGAGTACCGGCGGATCAAAGGCCGTGCCGCCAGCGCCGCGGCGGGTCACCGAGGTCGAGGGCATCACTGAATACCGCCTGGCCAACGGCCTGCGCGTGCTGCTGTTCCCGGACCAGTCCAAGCCCACCGTCATCGTGAACATGACCTACCTGGTCGGCTCGCGCCACGAGAACTACGGCGAGACCGGCATGGCGCACCTGCTGGAGCACATGCTGTTCAAGGGCACGCGCAAGATTGCCGATGTCGCGAAGGAATTCAATTCCCGCGGCATGCGCTTCAATGGCAGCACCTGGCGCGACCGCACCAACTTCTTCGAGCTGTTCCAGGCCAGTGACGCCAACCTCGACTGGGCGCTGTCGATGGAAGCCGACCGCATGGTCAATTCGCGCGTGGCGAAGAAGGACCTCGACACCGAGATGACGGTGGTGCGCAACGAATACGAGCGCGGCGAGAACGACCCGGAAAACGTGCTGCAGAAGCGCTTCGAGAGCATCGCCTACGACTGGCACAACTACGGCCACGACACCATCGGCAACCGCTCCGACATCGAGAATGTCGAGATCCGCAACCTGCAGGCCTTCTACCACCTGTATTACCAGCCGGACAACGCGGTGCTGCTGGTGGCCGGCAAGTTCGACCCGAAGAAGGCCCTGGCGCTGATCAACAAGTACGAGGGCGCGATCCCGAAACCCACGCGCGTGCTGCCGCACCTGTGGACGGTAGAGCCCACCCAGGACGGCGAACGCAGCTTCTACGTGCGGCGCGTGGGCGATTACCAGCTGGTGTTCGTCGGCTACAAGCTGCCGTCGGCGCTGAACGCCGAGACCGACGCGCTGGGCTATGCGTTCTATGCGCTGGCCGACACGCCCTCGGGGCGGCTGCACAAGGCGCTGGTGGCCACCGGCAAGGCCGCGCAGGTGCTGTACGACATCGAACCGGGCGTGGACGGCACGCTGGGCATGATCGGTGCCGTGGTGAAGAAGGGCGACCCGGTGCAGCCGGTGGAAGACGAGATCATCCGCCAGATGGAGTCGTTCAAGGAGAATCCGCCCAGCAAGGAGGAGATGGAACGGGCACGCATCGATTTCGCCAATTCCGCCGACCGCCTGCTCAGCGACCACGAGGAGATCGGGCGCGAACTGTCCGAGTACATCGCGCTGGGGGACTGGCGCATGTTCTTCCTGTCGCGCGACCGTACCGCGCAGATGACGGCCGAGCAGGTGCGCGACGCGGCCGGCAAGTACTTCCTGCGCGACAACCGCACGGTGGGCGTATTCGAGCCGGAGGACAATCCGCAGCGCGCGGTGATGCCCGCGGTGGTCAGCGCCGCCGAGCTGCTGAAGGACTACCACCCGAAGGCGACCACGTCGGTGGCCGAGGCCTTCGATCCGAGCCCGGACAACATCGACCGGCGCACGCGTCACCTGACGGTGGACGGCATGCGGATCGCGCTGCTGTCGAAGAAGAACCGCGGCGAGACCACCTTCTTCGCGATGAGCCTGCCGGCGGGCGACGCGAAGTCGCTGACCGGCCAGCGCGCCGTCGGCCAGTTCACGGCGGCCATGCTGATGCGCGGCACCAGCCGCTACAACCGCGAACAGCTCAGCGACGAGTTCTCGAAGCTGAAGGTCAGCGGCGGCGTCAACGGTCGCGGCGCGAGCTTCCAGACCACGCGGCCGAACATCGCGGCGGCGATCCGCCTCGCCGCGCACGTGCTGAAAGAGCCGTCCTTCCCGGCCGACGAGTTCGAGCAGCTGAAGAAGCAGCAGATCACCTCGCTCGAATCGCAGCTCAGCGACCCGACGCGGCTGGGCGTGACCGCCATGGCGCAGCACTTCAACACCTACCCGAAGGGCGATCCGCGCTACTCGCCCACGCTGCAGGAGCAGCTCGACGACATCGCGGCGGTGACGCTGGATGACGTGAAGCGCTACTACAAGACCTTCTATGGCGCCGAACGCGCGCAGATCGCCGTGGTCGGGGATTTCGACGAGGCGGAAGTGGTCAAGGCCATCACCGATTCCTTCTCCGGCTGGAAGAGCGGCACCCCGTGGACGCGCATCACCGACCAGTACCACGACATCGCGCCGGTGGAGCAGTCGATCGAGACGCCGGACAAGGAAAACGCCATCTTCCTGGCGCGTGTCAATACACCGGTCAACGAGGACGATGCCGACTATCCGGCGCTGTACGTCGCCGACTACATCCTCGGTGGCGGCGCTGGCTTCGATTCACGGCTCACCGCCAGCATCCGCGTGAAGAATGGTCTGAGCTATTCCGTGGGCTCGCAGCTCAGTGTCGGCGTGTTCGACAACGCCGGCAACTGGATGGGCTATGCGATCGCCGCGCCGCAGAACGTTGCCAGGGTGGAGAGCACATTCAAGGATGAGGTGGCGCGGTTCCTGAAGGAAGGTCCTACCGCGGAGGAACTGGCCAAGGCCAAATCGGGCATCGCGCAGCAGCAGCTGCAGGGCCGCGCGCAGGACGACCAGCTGGTGTCGGAGCTGCTCGCGGACATCGACATCGGCCGCAGCTTCGCCTGGGACAAGAAGTTCGAGGCCGGCGTCCAGGCGCTGACGCCGGCCGAGGTGCTGGCCGCAGCCCGCAAGCACATCGACCCGGCCAGGCTCAGCATCATCAAGGCGGGCGACTTCGCGAAGGCGGCGAAGTCCGGCGGCTAGCCGCGAGGGCGATCGAACACCGCCTCGATCCTCTGGCCGCGACGGGCAGTGCCGTCGCGGCCAGCATCAGGCAGGCGAAACGCCGTGCCGGGCGATCACTCACCGAACGTCCTGGCGCTCCTCGGAGATGGACTGCTCATAGGTGCTCCAGCCGGACGGAATGCCGAATGGCGCGCGCTGGAACACGGCCTCGATGCGCCGGATCTGGCCGTCCTCGATCTTGAACAGCTCGGCCAGCTGCCAGGTCCAGTTGATGCGGTAGTGGTCGAAGAAGGCGAAGGCGAACACGATGCCGCGCTCGCGGTCCACTGCCACGAAGCGGCGGTCCCGCACGCGATCGACGATGCCCTTCAGGCCCGTCTCGAACTGCTTCTTGCAGGCGCCCGGTTCCTTCGCCGTGGTCTGCATGCCGTTTTCCAGCCGCATGCAGTCGTCGGTGAAAGGGTAGTAGCCCTTGCCGTCGTTGTGCGACAGGCCGGAGAAATAGTAGTTCGCGGTCTTGATCAGCTCTTCGCGCGTGGCGCGCTTGTTCTCCGGGATCGTCGCGAAGAACACGTCGGCGGGCTTGCCCAGCTTGTCCACCGAATCGCCGGTGCCCGGGCGGGGCGGGGGGGCAGCCGCTGCGGGCACAGCGCCGGCCGCGGGCGCCGCATTGCCGCCGGCGCCGGCCGCTGCCGGGCGAGGCGCGCGGCCATTCACCTGCTGCGTGTTGTCCGGGCGGATGTCCAGCTGCTCGATCTGGGTGATCTTGTTGTCCACGATCTTCAGGCGCAGCGCGATCGCAGCCAGCGTGCCGTCGGTCTCCGTCTTGCCGCCGTACCGCACGGTGCCGATGAAGGCCACCTGCTGGGTCTCGATGTCCGGCACATAGAACCTGTACTGGCCCTTGCCGGACATGTCGTACCACAGGCCCTCGTGGCCGAAGGGCAGGCGGATGCCGTTCTCGGTGAAGACCACGTTGCGCGCGAACAGGTCATCGGAAACATTGTGGGCCTGCATCGCGTCCAGGTACTTGTTGACGAATCCCTCGAGGCAGGCGCGGTCGCAGGGACCGGGCTTGGCCGGTGGATTGGGAACGGCGAATGTCAGTGTGGGCAGTGCGGCAAGTCCGAGCAGGCCTGCCAGAGTCCTGGTCTTCATCGTGTGATCCCCCGGGAAATTACCCGTTGTTGTGGGCCGGCATTATGCACCAGGCGGCCTGGCTGGCAACGGCGTCGGGCACTCCGGGCCGTGCCTGCGCGCCGCGACCTGCGAGGGAACGGGCGGGCAGGAAGCGTCGGCGCCTCACAGCGTGTTGCCGTCGGCGCCAAAGGCGCGCCAGGCGTGGGGTGGCAACGAAATGGCGAGGCGCCGGGCGTTGTTGCCGGTGCCGCGCACCGCGGTGACATCCACTGCTTCGTCGCGGAAGTTGTGCACGATGAAGGTCCCGTTGTCGTAGGCGAACAGGCTGACCTTCGATGGCGCTTCCAGCCGCACGGGCAGCGACACACTGAGCACGCGACGGATCTCGTTCAGCGCCGCGGCCGGATAGTGGTAGAAGTCGGCGAAGTTCTCCGGCACCACCAGCACGTACAGGTGCCCGCCGGCGTAGTCGGCGTCGTGCAGCAGCGGCCAGCCGTTGTCACCGTCGATGGCGGAAACCAGCTCCCACGAATCGTTGGTCCGGTATGCGAGCTGCGGAATCAGCACCGGCTTGTCGGAGGTGGCGATGCCGCCGCGGCCGGCGAGGAACTGGGACACCAGCGCCACGCGGCTGGTCACCTCGATCTCGGCGATGCGGTCGATGCCGCGCGACTGCAGCGCACGCAGCAGACCGGAAGTGATCACCACCGACTTGCCGGCACGGATGTGGTGCTCGATCCGCGCGACGATCTTCGGGTCGGCTGCGGCTTCCTCGGTCAGCAGCACCACCGGGTCCTGGTCCGGAAAGCGCGGCACGATTTCCATCGGCAGGCCGATCATGCCGAGAAAGCTCTGCAGGTGGTCCTCTCCCACCGAGTGGAAGGGCTTGTAACTGCGCAGCGCCAGCGGCCTGCCCAGTTTGCCCAGCACCGGGTCGATGGCATCGAAGGCGGTCTTGGCCGCCGCGGCGGCCGACGCGGGCGCGGCGCCGCCGGCCGCTGCCCGACCCAGCGGCCGGCCGATGCTGCTCCAGTCAAACAGCGTGACCTGCGGCCCGGACTTCGCGAACAGCGTCAGCCACAGCTGCTCGGCGTAGCGGTCGTAGCCGCTGGAGCCGTAGGGATCCACCCAGCCGCCGCCGTTGCGGCCCGGTGCGATGTTCTCGAAGTAACGCATGATCGAATAGCCGTGGTACGGCTGCAGGTGCTGCGCGGTGCGTACGGCGTCGCGCGTCTCGGTGCCCGTGTAGATGCCGTCGAAGATCTGCGGGCCGGTTTCCAGGTTGAAGCCCAGGGCCTGGAAGTGCTCGTACCAGTTCGGGTACTTGATGATGACCTTCACCTTCGGGTTCACGCGCCTGGCGGGCCCCACCACCAGATCGCGGCCGGCCTCGGTCATCAGCTTCAGGCGATGCTGCGTCCAGGTCGCGGCGCCGCGCGCCTGGATGTCGCGTTCGGTCTTGGCGCTGGTGAAGAAGAAATCATCGAGGATGACCTCGTCGAAGTGCCGCGCGGCGGTCTCGGCGATCATCTGCACGCGCTTGCGGTCGGCCGGCGTGTCGTACGAGAAGGTCTGGAAGCGGTTGCCTTCATTGATCGTGAAGGTGATGCCGCCGGCGGTCTTCACGCCGCGTGCCGCGAAGAAGGCCTTGGCCGCCTCGATGGTGCGGGCGTCCGGCATGGTGCCGTCGCGGTGCACTTCGAGATATACCTTGTCGACGTGGACGGCGCTGGAGATGCGCTGCCATTCGCGTTCCAGCCACGCGGGATCCGCCATCTGCGCCACTTCCTGCGCGCGCACGTACACCGCAACCTGGAAGTTCTCGTAGGCGCCCGCAGTGGCCGCCCAGCCGGCAAGCAGCAGCAGCCACGCGGCGCGGCGCATCGACATTGTCATCACGTCCCCCTGTGTTCAGAGCCGGCTGCCGCCGGCCCGCGACCGGCCTGCATTGTGTACCATCCGGCCACGACGACGCAGGGGGAGTCATGGCGCATGCGGATCGGGGCCCTTTGCTGGCCCCCGGTGGCTGGGTATCGATCGGCATGATCTACCTCTATGGCGTCTTTTCGACCGCCTCACTCAGCAAGATCATCCCGATCCTCGGCGACGTGGGCGCGCACCTGGGCGCCGCGCCGGCGAGGTTCGGCCTGCTGATTTCGCTGATGACCATACTGCCGGCAGTGCTCGCATCCGTGGCCGGCTCCATCATCGACCGCCTCGGCCCGCACCGCGCACTGCAGCTCGTGGCCGTCACGGGCGTGGCGGTCAATGGGGCCTATCTCGCGACCGGTTCGCTGGCTGGCTTCATGACGATCCGCGTGCTCGAGGGACTCATCGCGGTGGGTGCCTATGCCGGCGCGCCGGCGCTGATCATGGCGACCACGCAGCCGGCACGGCGCGGCCGCGCGATGGCGGTGTGGTCCACCTATACGCCAATGGGTGTGTCGCTGGGGCTGCTGATGTCCGGCTCGTTCGCGGGCACGGCGGCATGGCGCGGTGGGTACTGGGTGCATCTGGGGCTGTTCGCGCTGCTCGCGGTCGCCAGCCCGTTGCTGCCGCGCGCGCCGGCAGTGCCCGCGGGTGGGGCGCCACGGCCGGGGTTGCTTGCCGCGTGGAGGCAGCGCGGACCGCTGCGCCTGTCACTGGCTTTCGCCACGTTGATAATGATGGGTTTCGGCGTCACCACCATTTATCCGCAGTGGTTCGCGCGCCAGCATGCCGTGTCGGTGGGCACGGCCTCGAACATCCTGTCTTTCTGCACCCTGGTGATGATTCCCGGCGGCTTCGCGACCGGCCTGCTGCTTGCGCGCGGCTGGCGCGATACCGCACTGCTCACGACGCTGCTGCTCGCGGCGGTGATCATCAGCGTGCCGCTGTTCGTCCCCGGCCTCGGCGAGGGCGCTCGTGTCGTCACGATCATCGCCTGGATGCTGGCGCAGGGTGCCGCGATTGCGGTGGTGACGGCGACGCTGCCACGCGTGGTGGCCAATCCGCTGCAGGGTGCGGCGGCTGCCGGTCTGCTGAGCCAGCTCGCCGCGCTGGTGACCTTTGTCACGCCGCTCGTCTGGCAACCCATGCTGCAGGCCGGATACTGGCCGGCATTCCTGGCCGTGGTGGCCGGCGGTGCGCTCGCCGCGCGGCTGCTGTTTCCCGCGCAGCGACGCTGAGGTCGCGGGCATGTTCGCGCCGCGGCTAATGTCCCGACGGTGACTTGTCGGCGCGCACGATGCCGTCGCGCAGCAGCGCGACATGTTGCAGCATCAGCTGCGTGACGCGTTCGCCGGCAACCTGTGCCTGCGGCTCATCCAGGTACGGCAGCAGCACCAGCCCCAGCAGCGCGTCGGCGAGGTAGTCCGGCGTGAGATCGGCGCGCAGTGCGCCGATTTCCTGGCCACGCACCAGCAGCTCGTGCAGGCATCCTCGCAATCGTTCGCGCAGGCGAACCGCCGCGGGTTGCGGCAACCACACGCACCGGCGCAACAACAGATGTGAAGCCAGCAGCGAGGTGGCCCGTTGCATGAGGAAGGTCAGCGCATGCTGTGGCTGGCCGGCGCGCATGCGTGCGGCGGCCACCACGTCATCGATCAGTGGCGCAACCCGTTCGCCCAGCAGCGCCTCCAGCAGGCCTTCCCGGTCAGTGAAATAGTAGTGCGCCAGCGCCGGGGTCACCCGGGCCGCCCGCGCCACCTGCGCCAGGGTGAATTGCCCGGCCCGCTCCTGGGTCAGCACTTCAACGGCCGCCGCCAGCAACCGCTCGCGTTGAGTGCGGGCGACCCCCCGGGGGCGTCCGGGTGTACGGCTGACTGAATCCATATAATTAATTATATATGATATAATTATATCTTTCGCCGACCGACATACTGCACCAAAATGTTCCGATAGACTGCCGCTTATCAAGGAATGATTGATCTTGGCAATCTATTGCCATGGTCCGTAGCTGGCGCCCATTCTTCGAGTAACGGACGTGCGGGACCCGACGGAAGAAGCGGTGACCTGCTGACAACGGATAGGGGGTAAGTCATGGCTTTGACATTTCGTCGACTC
>Ga0335083_10000168_pt1 | contig 114187 bp, 118 predicted proteins | sample Lox_Sample_42_FD_206716 | JGI IMG/M metagenome (GOLD analysis project Ga0335083, IMG submission 206716) | Soil microbial communities from Loxahatchee National Wildlife Refuge, Florida, United States - Lox_Sample_4.2 | ecosystem: Environmental > Terrestrial > Soil > Wetlands | place: USA...
CGAACTCGACGTACAACACTTGCACGGGCGGAAGCTGCAACACGAACATCAGCAACAGCGGCAACACCAACACGACCACCACGGTCATCCCGATCGCGCAGGTCCCGACGACCTACTACCCGGTGCAATACACTTACCCGACGTACACCTACCCGTACAACTACAATTACACCTATCCGACGTACTACAACTACCAGAACGTCTCGTGCTCCATCTACGCCTCGCCCAACTCCATCCAGAACGGTCAGTACACCTACCTCAGCTGGCAGAGCTACGGCGCGACCTCGGCGACGCTCTCGAGCTACGGCAACGTCGCTCCGAGCGGAAGCTTGAGCGTCCACCCGTACGGCTCGACGAGCTATGTGCTCACGGTCTACGGTTACAACGGCCAGAGCGCGACGTGCAACACCTACGTTTCGGTCGGCAACGCCTATCCGTCGGTCTCGCTCTCGCAGATACCGTACACGGGCTTCGACCTCGGCACGCTTGGTGACACGATGTACTGGCTGATGCTCGCGGTCTTCGCGGTTGCTGCCGGCTACCTCTTGGTCTACTACAAAGGCGGCATGGCACTCTTCGCGGGCTCGATGATCCCTCGCCGCACGTTCACTCCGGTGACGATCGAAAAGAAAGTTGCCCCGGTCGTTGAAACGCGCATCGAAGCTCCGTCGAAAGTCTCGACCATCGAAGCGCTTCCGGTCATGGGCTTCGACCGCCCGACGAGCGACTCGATGTCCATCACGAACAGTGGCGGCGCACCGCGCATCGTCATCTCGCGCAACTAACTTCACCAAAGTCCGCCGCCCTCGCGTCGCTCCAAAGTGAAAACAAAAACTCCCGCTTTTGACGCGGGAGTTTTTGTTGTGCCGTTCTGGTTACATCGCGCGCGAAGCGATGTCGCGTTTCAGTTTTTCAATGAGCGGAGCGATACCCTCCGTCTTTTTCTGCCCGGCGCGATTCTCTACGGTGACGGTGGAGTCTGAGACCTCTTGATCTCCGACGACTATAAAGTAGGGGATTTTCTCGAGTTTCGTGTTGCGGATGCGTTTGCCGAGCGAATCGTCTGCCGAAAGTTCAGCGCGAATGCCCGCTGCCCTAAGTTCCTCGAAGACGCTCTGCGCGTAGGTCGCGTGTTTTTCGGATACCGGCAGCACCGCGACCTGGACCGGAGAGAGCCAAAGAGGAAAGGCACCTGCATAGAATTCGATGAGGAACGCGACGAGCCGTTCGATGGCGCCGATCGAAGAACGGTGGATGACGAAGGCGCGCTTTTTTGAGCCGTCTTCCGCCACATAGGTCAGGTCGAAGCGGTCCGGCATGCAGAAGTCGTATTGCACCGTGAAAGCCGTGTCCTCCTTGCCGTTCACGTTCTTCATCTGTACGTCGATCTTGGGGCCATAGAACGCGGCCTCATCCTTCGCTTCAACGAACTTCTCGCCGCGCTTTTTCAACACCTCCCGAAGGAGCATTTCCCCCTTCTCCCATGCCGCGTCGTTCTTGTAGTACTTCTCGGTGTTGTTCCGATCGCCCAAGGAGAGCCGGAAGTGGAAATCCTTGCCGAGCTTCAGGCCGAACACGCCTGCGGCATACTCGATAAGGTCGAGCGCCTTCGAGACCTCCTCGGCGGCCTGCTCCTCGGTCGCGCAGATGATGTGTGCATCGGAGAGCTCGAACGTCCGGACGCGCTGGAGTCCCATGAGCTCGCCGGATTGCTCGTAGCGGTACAATTTCGCAAGTTCCGCGTAGCGGATGGGAAGTTCGCGATAGCTGTGCGGGCGAGAAAGGTAGAGCTCAAAATGATGCGGGCACGTCATGGGCCGCAGCATGAATTCCTCGTCGTCGATAGTAATGGGAGCGTACATGGAATCCTTGTAGTGCGGATAGTGGCCGCTCTTCTTGTAGAGGTCGAGCTTCGCGATATCGGGCGTATACACATGCAGATACCCGCGCTTTATCTCCTCGTCGACGATGAAACGTTCAAGCTCTCGGCGGATGACGGAGCCTTTAGGGGTCCAGAGAGGAAGTCCTTTGCCGACCTCGTTGGAAAAGGTGAAGAGGTCCAGCTCTTTGCCGAGCTTTTTATGGTCTCGGTCCTTCAGATCGTCGCTTTCGGCCATATTCCAAGGATGATAGCAGGGAATCAGTGAGGTGCAAAAAAGAAACGCGGCTCCTTGCCGCGCTTCAATTCGCGATGAACTTGGATCAGGTGCTCGAGGCGAAGTAGTGCAAAAGACGGCTCAGTCTGCCACGATTCGTGTTGGGCGACATCGGGTCCTCGCAGTGGCCGATCATGTGCCTGAATTCGCCGTATGCGATCTCGTCCGTCGGCGTTTCTTTCAACTCAAGCGCGGAACGAACTGCCCTGCGGATCCTTCGACGCTCCACGTAGCCCATTTGGCTGTACTCAACGAACGATACCGGACACATTCGTTTGAGTTGTTGACTGCATTCCTTGATTAGAGAATTTTCCGGTGTCGGATGCCCGTTCAAACGTTTTACGGAGCGCTCCGCCTTGGCGAAAAGTTTCCGATCGAATTGCGCATGATGAGTCATTCCCCGTACCCTTTTCAGTTGTTCAAATCCTGCGCGTAGAATAGAACCTCTCACGCTCACGTCAATACTGTGGATAACGTTACAGCGCCCGCGCTCGTTCAACGACGAAACTGGGCTCCCCATTTCTCTCGGATATTTTTCCTTTGAGCATGATGCAGTTGCCCGGCGAGAAGAGCGACTCGTTCTCTTTGAGGACGCGCGGGAAGGCGACGAGCTCGATGGAGCTCGAAAAATCCGCGATCTTTGCGAAGAGCATCTTTTCGCCGTTCTTGGTGAGGATGGGCTGCGTGGATTCGATGTAGCCGGCGATGACGGTCTCGATGCCGCGCAGGTTCTCCTTGGCGTGTTTTATCGTTATTTTTGCGTTCTGGAGCTTGGATTGGTGCTTATCGAGCGGGTGGCCGGAAATGTAGAGACCGAGAAGCTCCTTTTCCCAGGCCAGCCGCTGGTCCATCGACGCGGGGTCCGAAGGCGGAAGCTTGAGCGGCGCCGGAGCTGCCTGCGCTGCGCCGCCGAAGAGCGAGCCCATGTTCGACGGAGCTTTCAGGTGTTCGCGGTGGTAGTCGAGGAGCAGGTCGATGTTGGCGAGCAAGTTGCCGCGCTCGCCGAATTCATCCATAGCGCCGGATTGGATGAGCGACTCGAGCTGTTTTTTATTGAGGTTCTTGTCGCCGACCCGTGCCAGGAAATCCGCAACGTCTTTGAAGGAGTCAGCGTCGCGGGCCGCGATGATAGCGTCGGCGACGCCGGAGCCGAAGTTCTTTATCGAATTGAGTCCGAAGCGGATGTTCTCCTCGTCGATGACGGTGAACGTGCCCATGCTTTCCTGTACGGAGGGCGGCCACACCTTGATGCCCATGCGCTTGCATTCGGCGACCGTTTCCGCGATCTTCTCGACATCGCCCGACTCCGCAGTGAGGAGCGCCGCCATGTAGTCGACGGGAAAATTCGCCTTCATGTACGCGGTTTTGTACGCGAGGTTGCCGTAGCTCGCGGCGTGCGCCTTGTTGAACCCGTAGGCGGCGAAAGTTTCTATTTGTTCCCACAATTCCTTCGCGACATTCGGCTTCATGCCGCGCTCAATACAGCCTTTCAGGAACTTCTCTTTCTGCGCCTGCATTTCCGCCGGGATCTTCTTGCCCATCGCTTTGCGGAATTTGTCGGCATCGCCCCACGAGTAGCCGGCGAGTTCCACCGCTATCATCATGACGTCGTCCTGGTAGATGAGAACGCCATACGTTGGTTTCAATATCTTTTCCATGCGCGGGTCCAGGTATCTCACGCGCGCGGGATTTTTCTTGCGCTCGATATATTCGGGAATGAAGGCCATCGGGCCGGGACGGTATAGCGCGACCATCGCGTTGAGGTCGTGGATGACGGTAGGTTTCAGATCTTTGAGGTACGCGGTCATGCCGGAGCCGGCCATTTGGAAGACACCGAGCGTTTCTCCGCGGGAGAGCATGTCGTAGACCTTTTTGTCATCGAGCGGGAGGCGTTCAAGGTCGACCTCGACGCCGAGGCGCTCCTTCACGCGTTTGGCGGAATCGGCCAGGACGGAGAGGTTGGTGAGGCCGAGCATGTCGAACTTGAGGAGCCCGACGCCGCCGTATTCGTCGACGATGGAGTACATGTCGTACTGCGTGATGGTCTTGCCGCCTTTGGGGTCGAGCTGGATGGGGGAGTACTCGGTGACGGCCGAGGGAGCGATGACGACGCCTGCCGCGTGTACGCCCACGTGCCGCGCGTTGCCTTCTATCTTGAGCGCCAAGTCGAGGACTTCGCGCGCGTCCGCATCCGCGTCATACACCTGCTTGAGTTCCGGGACCTCCTTGAGCGACCCTCCGATGGACACCGGAAAGCCTTGTTTGCCGAAGGGGATGAGCTTCGCGATGCGATCGCCGAGGCCGTACGGCTGCCCGAGCGCGCGCGCGACGTCGCGCACGGCGGCGCGCGCGAGCATCGTGCCGAAAGTACCTATCTGCACGACCTTGTCGCTGCCGTATTTTTGCCTTGCGTATTCGATGAGTTCGTCGCGACGGTACGCGTCGATGTCCATGTCGATATCCGGCGCGCTCGGCCGCTCCGGGTTCAAGAAGCGTTCGAACGGCATTTGGAACGCTATCGGATCGACCGTCGTGATGCCGCAGAGGTAGGAGACGAGCGAGCCGGCTGCGCTGCCTCGGGTGTTGGTGAAAATACCCACATCGCGCGCGTGGTTCAGAAGGTCCGCGACGATGAGGAAGTACGACGCGTAGCCTTTTTTCTCGATAATGCCCAATTCATAATTCATGCGCTGCCGCAATTCCGGCGAGTCTTTCATGCTGCGCTCCGCGATGCCCGCTTCGGCGAGCTTGCGCAGCTCCTTGTCGGCGGTCGAACCTTCGGGAATGGGAAAGAGCGGAAAGATGGCTTTGCCGAGATCGAGCTCGAGGTTGCACGAATCGGCGACCTTCGCGGCATTTTGGAGCGCTTCCGGCAGGTCGGCAAAGAGTTCCTCCATTCTCTTTTTCGGCACGAAAGAAAAATCCCGCATGCGGTACTCGCCGTTCTCGCGGTCGAGCGTGCCACCACTGCGGATCTTGTTGACGAGGTCGCACGCAAGTCCGTCGTCCGGGTCCAGATAATACACATCGTGCGCCGCAATGAGTTCGACGCCGCTTTGCCGTGCAAGCGCGATAAGCGCGTTCATTTCTTTTTCGTGTTCGGGTATTTCGGGGTGCTTCGTTATTTCTTGGTAGCAGTCTTCGTTGAACACTTTTTTGTGCCATTCCAACGCTTGTGACGCACGGGCCTTGTCGCCGTGGCGAAGCCCGTATGCGGCCTCTCCGCCGTGCGAGGGGAGTATCGCGATGAGACCCTCGTGATACCGCTCGATGAGTTCGCGGTCGATGCGCGGGCGGTAATAAAAGCCTTCGAGATACGAATCCGAGACCAGTTTGAGCAAATTCCTGTACCCGATCCGGCTCCTGGCGAGCAGCATGAGCCTGCCGAGCTGGTCATCGATACGATGCTCCTTGTCGTGTCGCGTCCGCGGTGCCACGAAAAAGTCCATGCCGATGATGGGTTTTAGCTCGTTCGCTTTACACTCCTTGTAGAACTCGATGGCACCGTAGAGGTTACCGTTGTCGGTCAGCGCGAGGGCTTTTTGGCCGTCTTTTTTGGCCGCGGCGACGAGATCGGGTATTCGGGGCAGGGCTTCAAGGAGGGAATAGTGCGAATGGGTGTGCAAATGGCAAAAGTCGCGCGCGCTCATATCCACAAGTATACACTGCACGGCCTATTCATGCGTTTTTGGGCCCTTTCGCTTGCTACAATTGAAGGGTGAATTGGGTGATAGGCATCGACGAAGCCGGTCGAGGTGCGCTCGCGGGGCCTGTGTGCGTCGGAGCGGTCCTCTATCCCGAAGATCTCGATTGGGAAGAAGCGTTCGCGCTCGTCACCAAGAAAGGAAAACCCGTGCTGCGCGACTCTAAACAGCTCACGGCACAGCAGCGCGACATTCTCTTCGATTACATCACGATGCACGGGCGCCTGCGCCACGCTTCCGCATTCGTCGATGCGAAAACGATAGACGAAATAGGCATTGTGAACGCCGCCAATGAGGCCGCCGCGCTCGCTATCTCGGCGCTCGCTATCCGGCCCTCGCGCGTCGAGGTCTTGCTCGACGCGGGGCTGCGCGTGCCGAGGAAGTGGTCACAGGAATCTTTTATACGAGGAGACGAAACTATTCCGGCCATCTCGTTCGCTTCCATCATTGCCAAAGTGACCCGCGATAGGCTTATGGAAGATCTCGCCGAAACTCACACGGCGTACCGTTTCGACGAACACAAAGGGTACGGCACCGCCGACCACAGGAAAAGCATCAAACGCGAAGGCGTGTGCGAGCTGCATCGTATTACGTTCTGCACGAAGATATTCGGGTTCGAGCCCGTCGCCGCGTGAATATCCTTCATTGCAAAAGCAGGATTTTTCGGTATACTCCTCGACATATGGTAGTACGAATGCGTCGCAATCGTTCCCAAACCGCCAAGCGGCGCTCTCATCACGCGCTCAAGGGCATGCGCCTCGCCAAGGATTCGGCGGGCAACCTCTACCTGCCGCACCGCGTGAATCCCGTGACCGGCATGTACAAAGGCCGCGTCGTCATCGACATCGTCGCGCAGAAAAAGCGTGCCGACCGCCGCATGAAGCGCCGCGAGAAAGCGCTCCGAGAATCAGGACAAGATACAGGCCAAAAAGAGGCGGCGACATAGAAGCCGCCCGGTTCTTCAGCTCTTTATCCCTTGATCTTTAGCGAAGTATGGCCAACAGACACCTAGCGCGTTCCATCGTTCTTCAAGTGCTTTTCGAGCGCGACCAGAACGGCACCATGTCGCTCGATGAATGCATCGGGCGCTTGAGCGATTACTCCAAAGAATTCGGCGCTCGGGATTCCGACATGCCGTTCATGAAGCAGCTCCTCCAGATGATCCTCGCCAAACAAAAAGAAATAGACGAGGTCATCGTTCGCGCCGCGCCCGAATGGCCGCTCGAGAAGATCGCCGCCATCGACCGCAATATCCTGCGGCTGGGACTTGGGGAACTTTTATACGCCGACCGAGCGCAGGTGCCGGCCAAGGTGGCCATAAACGAGGCGATAGAGCTCGCCAAAACGTTCGGAAGCAATTCCTCCGGCCGTTTCGTCAATGGCGTTCTGGGCGCCGTGTATATAGAGCTTGGCGAGCCGGGCAAGGCCGACGGAACGCCGCGCAAGCAGCAGAGCCAGAAGCCTTCGAAAATGCCGCTCGAAGAACTTGCGGGAGCCGTCGTGTACGCGGAAAACCAAGGCGAGTACTATCTCGCGTTCGTGCACGATATTTTCGGGCATTGGACCATTTCAAAGGGCAAGATCGAACCCGGCGAGGATATCGAACAGGGCGCGATCCGCGAAATAAAGGAAGAAATGAATCTTGATATCGAGATCGTCGAACAGCTTGGCGTGAACGAATACGTCGCCAATGATTCGAAGATCGAGGGCGGGAAAAAGAAAAAACGCGTCACCTATTTCTTGGCGAAATCTCCGTTCACGGAGGTACGCCTCGGAAGTTCCGGAGGGCTCGACGACGCGCAGTGGTTCCCGCTTTCAGCCGTCGGCGACCTCAACTTTTACGACGACTCGCTCAACAAAATAGTCATCCCGGCCATCAAGGCTCTTGCGAAGATACGCGAACAGGGGTCGAAGAAGAAATAAGATCTATGGAATTCGATGTTTTCGAAAAACGGATCGGTCACGTGTTCCGCGATAAGCGTTTGCTAGAAAGCGCGTTCACGCACCGCTCGTATTTGAACGAGAACCGCGATGCGGTACGCGAGCACAACGAGCGGTTGGAATTTCTCGGCGACGCCGTCTTGGAACTCGTCGTTACCGAATTTCTTTTTGAGAAATATCCGACGAAGCCGGAGGGCGACCTCACTGCCTACCGCGCGGCGCTCGTCAACACCCAGTCAATTTCCGACGCCGCGCAAAAGCTCGGGATGAACGACTTTCTCTTGCTCTCGCGGGGCGAAGCGAAAGATACGGGGCGCGCCAGGCAGATCATCCTCGCAAATGCATTTGAAGCGCTCATCGGCGCGCTCTACCTCGACCAGGGCTACGTCGCCGCGAAGGATTTCATCGCCAAACAGCTCTTCCACAAAACCGACGACGTCGTCGCACGCAGACTCTGGCAGGACGCCAAAAGCCGTTTCCAGGAATCCGCGCAAGAAAAACTCGGCATCACACCCGCATACCAATTGCTCGACCAATCCGGTCCCGACCATGACAAAACATTCGTCGTCGGCGCCTTCATCGGCAACGACAAGGTGGCCACAGGCGAGGGCCGGTCCAAACAAGAAGCCGAACAAGCTGCCGCTGAAAAGGCTTTGACAGCGAAGGGGTGGTAAGGCAAAGTTTCTCCTGGGATTCTCGGCAAAACGGACCATCGAAAGGGGAGGCTCTATGAGCGATAATTCGGCACGCGACGCGGACTGCACGAAAATCGTGTCGCTTCGCGGAGAACAGGTGCGGAAAAGCGAAGTTCCGCTGGGCAAGGAATTTACCGAAGATGGCCTCGTCAGGCAGACGTCGATGTCGTCGCCGGTCAAATTCGGAGTGGTCGGGCAGAATGTGCGCTTCAAATTCTGCGACGAGTGGTGCATTAAAACATCGTCGGCCATGGCTCACGCGCTTGATCCGAACATGCCATTCGGTCGGACCTCCATGAAGCAGGTGCACATCGGGGAGACTCAAACCGTGCGATTGCTCGTCGTCGACGATCGCGGACCGGCCTGAGTTCATGCAAGTTGAAAGCCCTGGGCAATCCGGCCCGGGGCTTCGTGTTTTTTGCTACAATAGAGACCAATGTTCCTCGCACTCAAATCCATCGAGCTTTCGGGGTTCAAATCGTTCGGCAAAAAGACCGAGCTCGTGTTCGGCTCGACGATCTCTTCCATAGTTGGACCTAACGGCTCGGGAAAATCCAACGTTGCCGAAGCGTTCCGCTTCGTGCTCGGCGAGCAGTCGATGAAGAGCATGCGCTCAAGAAAAGGCGAGGACCTCATCTGGGGCGGTTCGCCCGCGATGCCTCGACAAAACAGGGCGAGCGTGAAGGTCGTTTTTGATAATTCCAAACGATTGCTCGATATCGATTTCAAAGAGGTCGTTGTGGAGCGCGTCGTGTATCGCGACGGGCAGAACGAATACGTGCTCAACGGTTCCGTCGTGCGGCTCAAGGACGTCATTCGCTTACTCGCGGGCGCCAATATCGGCGGCTCGGGGTATCAGATAATTTCGCAGGGCGAGGCTGACAGGATACTGAACGCCTCACCGCGCGAACGGCGGGAGATGGTCGAGGACGCACTTGGTCTGAAGTTATATCAACACAAGAAAATAGAGAGCGAACGCAAACTCGAAGAGACCGGCATCAATATCGAGAAGACAAGATCGCTCCGGCGCGAGATCGCTCCACATCTCAATTTCCTTCGTCATCAGGTCGAAAAGATAGAAAAGGCTCGCGAGCTCAAAGATGAGCTTGCGCACAAACTCAACGATTATCTCGCGCGCGAAAATGCCTGGATCCAGCAGGAGGACGCGCGGCTTTTGGAAGATGCGCGGGCGCATGAACACGAACTCAAACAACTCACCGCGAGGCTGCACGAAGCGACCGGAAAGAAAGGCGGTGCCGCATCGAACGCGGTCCTGGGTCTGCAAAGTCGCGTTCAAGAGTTGGAGACAAAGCTCGCCGACGTTCGAAAACGTCGGGAGGAACTTGCTCGCGAGCTCGGCCGTGCCGAAGGCGCGCTCGAAGCGACCAACGTGACGGTCGAAGCCATCGTCCCCGTGCCGCACGTGCGGCAGTTCGTCCGGGAGGTGGATGAAACGCTTTCTTCGGCGGAGCGGGTCGAGGATACGGCGTCGCTGCGCTCTGTCATCGCCGATGTCCGAGGCCGCATCAGGGCGTTCGTCGACGGCCTCTCCGGCACCGCGCCTGCGACCAACGAAGAGGTCCGCCAAGACGTGGAGCGTCTCTCCGCGTCCCTGAAACAGGCGGAGAGTGAAGAAGCGAAACTTTCGACCGACGTCGATATGGCGCGCGCGGGCATCGCACAAAGCAGGGAAGCGTCGTTCAAAGCGGAGCGCGAGTCCGTCGAGCTTGAGTCGAAGATACGCGAGGTGCGCAGCAAGCTCGACCTCTCCAACTCCGCGCGCGTCCAGCTCTCGGGGTCGCGCCAACGATTTGAAGAAGAAGTGCGCGAAGGCGTTGCTCTTATCGGCCCCGGCATCCGAGGGTGGGAGAGCGGAGAGATCCCGGAAGGGGCGCTTTCGGAGGACAGAAGCACACAGGAAAAGCATCGCCGCGATATCGAGCGCTTGAAGATAAAGATAGAAGAATCCGGTGTCGGGAATGGGGACGTGGTCGTCAAAGAGTTCAACCAAACCAAAGAACGCGACGAGTTTCTTGCGAAAGAGCTTATCGATCTCGAGACTTCGGCCGCCTCGCTCAAAGACATCATCGCAGAACTTGAAAAGACGATAGACGAGAAGTTCAGGGACGGTCTCAAACACATCAACGAGGCGCTCAAAGGCTTTTTCCAAAAGCTCTTCGGTGGCGGGGACGCCAAGCTACAGATCGAAGAACCCAGACGTGCATCAAGGCGTCGCATTGACGCGGACGACGAAGACGAGGAACAAGGTCTCGACGAGGAAGAGGAGTTGTATGCCGGACTTTCGGTCTCGGTGCACCTGCCGCGTAAGAAGATAACCGGACTCGACGTCCTTTCCGGCGGCGAGCGCGCGCTCACCTCTATCGCCCTCATTTTCTCGATGTCGCAGGTGAACCCGCCGCCCTTTTTGATACTCGATGAAACAGACGCCGCGCTCGACGAAGCCAACTCGAAGCGCTACGCCGACATGATCAAAGAGCTCGGGGCAAAGTCGCAACTCATCGTCATCACCCACAACCGCGCCACCATGGCTGCGGCAGGAGAACTGTATGGCGTCACGATGGGGCAGGATGGGGTTTCGAAGCTGTTGTCGGTCAAACTTGAGGAAGCGGAACGGGTGGCGAAGTAAGAGGCGTTATATTACAGTGCCTCCAGCTCAGCCTTGTGGACCGAGCTAGCGAGGGAGACGTCGATGCAGCTGGAAGATATACAATGCGGGAACGGTGCGTATAAGCCGGAGTCGATCGAAGATTACGAGGTCGAGGGCGTTCGCTTCTTGCACCTCGTGATCGAGGTGCCACAGGAGCGGCTGGTTCCCAGGGACACCGAACTGCACTCGTTCTACCTCTGGAAGCCAGGGAAGGAAGAAGATTGGGCGCCCATGCCGATCGATGAGCTTGACCGGCTGCGAGGATGCGGTTTCGACCTTTCCGTCCCGGCCTGCAATTCGAATGATGAGCAAGAGGCTCATCTTGAGGCGATGAACCTCTTGGTCGAGGACAGCCTTATTTTGATCGGCTAACGATTTGGCCGGATTATCGCGAACACAGCCGACGGTGGGGCCTCCCATCGTCGGCTTGAACTTTTCAATATTCCAAGGTACAGTGTCGCGGTTATGTTGAAGATACGAATGCAGCGAGTTGGGCGCATCAATCAGCCCTCTTATCGCATTGTCGTTACCGAACACACCGCCTCTCCGAAGGCGGGCAAATTCGTCGAAAAGCTCGGCACCTACAACCCACGCACCAAGGCCCGTTCGCTTGATGAGGCGCGAGTAAAGTACTGGATGTCGGTGGGGGCCAAGCCTTCAGCGACGATGCACAACATGCTCGTTTCGAGTGGCGTCATTTCCGGTAAGAAAATAAATGTACTCCCGAGCTACAAAGCACCGGAAGCTCCGGTCGCCGAAGCTGCTCCTGTTGCAGAAGCACCTGCGGAGGCTCCGGCTGTTCCAGAGGTCCCTGCCGCTGAGGCGAAGGCAGAGTAATTTCCCATAGTTACCAATAGTACTAACAGACATTCTGTATGGAACGAGATCAGCAATTCTTGGAATACGTAGTGAAGGCGTTGGTTGAGCATCCAGAAGACGTGAAGATAACGCGCACCGTCGACGAAATGGGCGTGCTCCTTCTCATGAGCGTCAACAAGGACGACATGGGCAAGGTCATCGGCCGTTCCGGCGCGACCGCAAAAGCAATCCGTACCATCCTGCGCGTCGTCGGCATGAAGAACGACGCTCGCGTCAATCTCAAGATCGAGGAACCGGAGGGGAGTGAACGCGCGGCCGGGCAGAGTATGCCTTACGAAAAAGACACGACCGTCGACGACGTCATCAACGACCTGAAGTCGGGTCAATAAAGCGCCTATGGTGCATTTTCATATCGTGACTCTGTTCCCGGAGTCTATCGAGCCGTACCTGGGCACGTCCATCATTGGCAAAGCGCGCCAGAGAGGGAGCATAAAGGTCAGTTTTTATGATCCGAAAGACTTTCTTCGGAAGTCGAAGCGCGTGCAAGATGAACGAGTTGATAGGCGCCCGTACGGCGGGGGCCCAGGCATGATACTGCGCCCCGAACCCATCCTTCGGGCCGTGCAAAAAGCGATCGGCAAGAAAAGGGGAGTTGAGATCATCTTTTTCTCCACCGATGGTGCGCAATTCGACGAAGCGATGGCGCAAAAATTGGCGAAACCAACCCGCCGTGGAGGCGGGAAGGATATCGTTTTTATTTGCGGGCATTACGAGGGCATCGACGCGCGCGTGCAGAAAATCCTAAAGGCGAAAAAGGTTTCCGTGGGCCCCTACGTGCTCACGGGAGGGGAATTGCCCGCCGCAACCGTCATCGACGCCGTTGCGCGTTTCGTGCCCGGAGTCCTCGGCAAGGCCGAGTCCCTTGAGCGTTCCCGCGTCTCCAGCCAGGAAGTTTACACACGCCCGGAGGTCTTGGAGTGGAAGGGCAAAAAACATCGTGTGCCGAAAGTCCTGCTTTCCGGCCATCATGCGGAAATTGAAAAGTGGAAGAAGCGGGGGGCTTGAAATGTATCAAATAAGGTGTTACAGTTGTGCTAGGGCGCATAAGCGCTACATTCGTTACCGTAACAGGGAGTACGAATTATGAACAAAATGGTTAAGGCGCCCCGTGCGCCGGAAGAGGTCGTTAACATCCCCGAAGAGCCAAAAACGGTTCGGGAAATTCACATTCCCGAATGGCGGACACAAGCCGCCGCGGCGGAAGTCCGAAAGGTCGACGGCAAATGGAAAGCCGTCCGGCTTGACGGTCGGCCTCTGTGGAGCGACAAATTTGGACCTCCAACAGTGTGAGGCGATCATGGGGAAACTCAAAAAACGGGCAATCCATAGATTCTTGGATTGCCCGACTCACTTTACTTGAGAAATGTTTTATTCGTGTTATTATACTTTTAGCCTCGTGATGGAACGTGGCTGAACAAAGGGGATGCCCATGAATACGATTCCGTCCGGTACGGACCGGACTCAGCCGATCGTCGATGCACTTTTCAACAACGCTATCGCTTCCGTGGGTACGCGAAAACGTGGCCGCGGCGTTTACGATGGCGTGCAGATCACACGACCGCGCGGCCGCTTCGGCAGCGAGCCCACCCAATACGATTTCGGCAACCGCTATTCGGTGCCGGCGATCGTCGTGGATGGCAAGGTCCAACGGCTGGCGTAACAGTCACGAACTAAGATGCGGCGTGAAAAGGCCCTGCGGTGCGGGGCCTTTTTTCATGCAGATTTCACTTGACTCTTATGTGGAGGTCATATATACTTTTCCGACATTTGCTCGCAAGCCGATTGAGTTGCGCCTGCGCTTTGAGTAAAGAAAGTGGGTCAGGGCTTTTTATAAAAGAAGTGTGACAACTTAATAGAGAACCCGCCGAAGGCGGGCAGGCGCATGAAGCGTGTGTCTCGTTTCTGCGCGTTAACGAAACAACTACATGGCTAAACAGAAATCGACGCGTCCGCAGAAGTACTTCGGCAAATTCCGGGAGCCGCTCGTGAAAATGCCGTCGTTGGTCGAGAGCCAGATCGCATCGTTCAAGGAATTCGTTGAAGGCGGAGCAGAGCGCGTCTTCAAGGAATTCTCTCCGATCGCCGATCACTCCGGCAAGAAATTCGAGCTTGAGCTCGTGAAATTTTCGTTTGGTGATCTCCGTATCGACGAGCACAGCGCGAAGAAAATGATGCGCACGTACGAGGCGCCGCTTTCGATGGTGGTGCGCTTGAGGAACAAGACGACCGGCGACAAGAAAGAACAGGAGATATTCCTGGCCGATTTTCCGTGGATGACCGCGCACGGCACCTTCATCATCAACGGCGTCGAACGCATCGTCGTGCCCCAGCTCGCCCGCTCCTACGGTGTCTTTTTTGAAGGCATTCCCTACAAAGGCAAGAATTATTTCGCAGCGAAGATTATCCCCGCACGCGGCGTATGGATCGAGATAGAGTCCGACCCGGACGGCGCTATCTATGTGAAGATTGACCGCAAACGCCGCTTTCCGGTCACCTCGCTTTTGCGCGTGTTGGGCCTCAAAACCGATGCCGAAATGATGCAAAAATTCTCCGCCAAAGGCGGGGGCAGCGCTGCCGTTCGGGACATGGTCTCAACGACCCTGGCTCTCGATCACGCAAAATCGGTCGAAGAGGCGTTCGTCGAGATCTACCGCAGGCTCCGCGACGGCGACATCGCCACGGCGGAAAGCGCGCGTGACCACGTTGAGGCAATACTTTCGGCGGAGCGCTACGACTTCTCTCGGGTTGGCCGCTTCCACTTCAACCGCCGCTTCGGGCTCCCGACCGACGAGAAGCACCTCGCACGCTCGACGCTCGACCTCGAGACGCTCGTGAAGATCATCACGCACATCGTCGAATTGAACGCCAATCCCAACGCGGAAGCGGACGACATCGACCACCTCGGTTTCCGTCGCGTGCGTTTTGCGGGGGAATTGCTCGAGCAGCGGATGCGCGTCGGTCTGTCCAGAATGAAACGGAATATCCAGGACCGCATGGCGATGGTGGATCCCGAAACGACCCTCCCGGTCTCGATGGTCAACCCGCGCCCCTTCCATGCCGCCATCCGCGAGTTCTTCACGACCGATCAGCTCTCGCAGCTCATGCAGCAGTACAACGTGCTCGACGAGATAGAACACCTCCGCACGCTCTCAACGCTCGGCCGCGGCGGCCTCACCTCGGAGCGCGCCGGATTGGAAGTGCGCGACGTACACTCCTCGCACTACGGCCGCGTCTGTCCCATTCACACGCCCGAAGGCAAGAACATCGGGCTTGTCTTGCACATGTCGCTCTACGCGCGCCCCAACGAATTCGGCATCATCGAAACTCCCTACGCGAAAGTCGAGAAGGGAAGCATCACCAAGGATATCAATTACCTGAACGCGCTTGAGGAAGAGGATTTCGCCATCGCGCACGCCGCGACGCCCCGGGACGACAACGGCAAGATAAGCGAGAAGATGGTCGAGGTCCGCAAAGGCGGCAAGCCCACGTTGGTGCGTCGCGAAGACGTCGATTACATAGAAGTTGCGACCAACCAGCCGTTCTCCGTCGCAACGTCCCTCATCCCGTTCGTCGAGAATGACGACGCGAACCGCGCGCTCATGGGTTCGAACATGCAGAAACAAGCCGTACCGCTCGTGGTGCCCGAAGCGCCGGTCGTCGCGACGGGCGTCGAAAGCGCCGCCGCACGCGACTCCGGCAGACTTGTCGTCGCCGAAGAGGCGGGCGAGGTGACCTTCGCCGACGCGCAGTCGATCAAGATCAAGAACCAGGACGGCAAGACCAAAGAGTACAACCTCGTGAATTTTATGCGGACCAACGGCTTCACCACGTTCCACCAGCGCCCGCTCGTTTCGGTGGGAGACACGGTGCGCAAGGGCACCGTTCTCGCGGATACATCGACGTCCGTGGGCGGACAGCTCGCCATCGGCCAGAACGTGCGCGTCGCCTTTTTGCCCTGGTTCGGCGCCAACTTCGAGGATGCCATCGTCATCTCCGAGCGTCTTGCAAAGGACGCGAAATTCACCTCCATCCACATGGAAGAGTTCGTCTGCGTCGTCCGCGACACCAAGCTCGGCGCGGAAGTCACGACCCACGACATCCCCAACGTTTCCGAATTCAAACTCCGCAACCTCGACGAGGACGGTGTCATCAGGATCGGTGCGGAAGTCCGCCCTGGCGACATCTTGGTCGGCAAGGTAACGCCCAAAGGCGAAACGCAGCTCACGCCCGAGGAGCGCCTCTTGCATGCCATTTTCGGTGAGAAGGCGAAGGACGTGAAAGATACGAGCCTTCGCATGGAAGGCGGCAAGCGCGGCCGCATCGTTGGCGTCAAAGTGTTTTCGCGCGAGAACGGCGACCAGCTCGAAAGCGGCGTCATCAAGCGCGTCCACGTCGAAGTGGCGCAACTCCGAGCCATCTCGGTAGGCGACAAGCTCGCCGGCCGCCACGGCAACAAGGGTGTCATTTCTCGCGTGCTCCCGGAAGAGGACATGCCCTTCGATCAAGACGGCAACCCGGTGGACATCATCCTGACCCCGCTCGGCGTGCCCTCGCGTATGAACTTGGGCCAGATCTACGAAACGCATCTCGGCCTCGCGGCGGAAATGCTCGGCTACCAGGCGGTCGTTCCGTCGTTCGCTTCGGCGACCGAAGTGGAGATCAAAGAGGAGCTCAAGAAGGCGGGCGTGCACGAGAGCGGCAAGCGCACACTCTTCGACGGCCGCACCGGCGAGGCTTTTGCGCAGCCGGTCTCCGTCGGCGTCATGTACATGCTGAAATTGCACCACATGGTGGAGGACAAGATACACATGCGCTCCATCGGTCCGTACTCGCTCACGACGCAGCAACCGCTCGGCGGCAAGGCGCAGAACGGCGGCCAGCGCGTCGGGGAAATGGAAGTCTGGGCGTTCCTCGGCTACGGCGCCGCATACTCTCTGCGCGAAATTCTCACCATCAAATCCGACGACATCCTGGGACGTTCGGCGGCATTCGACGCCATCGTCTCCGGCAAGCGCATCGAAGAGACCAACACGCCGGCCACGTTCAACGTCCTGGTCAGACACTTGCGCGGGCTTGGCATCGACATCGAATTTTTAGAAGGCAGCGAATCTGCACGTAACTCCTAATCCTTATGGCAACACCAAAACGAAAAGACATGATCCCGCAGGATTTCAGCGCCGTCGCGATGCGATTGGCCTCTCCTGACCGCGTGCTGGAGTGGAGTTTCGGCGAGATCACGAAGCCAGAGACCATCAACTACAGAACGCAAAGGCCGGAAAAGAACGGCCTCTTCGACGAGCGCGTGTTCGGCCCCGAAAAGGATTACGAATGCTACTGCGGCAAGTATCGAGGTATCCGTTTCCGCGGCATCGTCTGCGAGAAGTGCGGCGTCGAAATTACGCGCGCCATCGTCCGTCGCGAGCGTATGGGTCACATCGATCTCGCAACGCCCGTCGCGCACATCTGGTTCCTCCGCGGCATCCCGTCGCGCATTGCGCTCATGCTCGGCCTTTCCGCCGCCGAAGTGGAGAAAGTAGTGTACTTCGCGGGCTACATCGTCACGTCCGTCGACGAAGACGAGCGAACGCGCCTGTTGAAAGACCTCGAACACGAATTCCAGACAAAGACGAAGTCGGCGGCCAACGCAGACATTAAAACCGAACTCAAGGACAAAGCGACCAAGGCGAAGAAAGAGATCGAATCCGTGCAGGTCGGCGCCGTCCTCGACGAAGCCGCCTACCACCTTTTCGCCGTCAAATACGGCGCGATGTTCCGCGCCGCCATCGGCGCCGAAGCGCTGTACGAAATACTGAAGAAGATCGACCTCAATGCGTTCATCAAGAACGCCAAGGAAGAGTATGAGACGGCGGGAGCCGCCGAACGCGACAAGCTGCGCAAGCGCCTCTCGCTCGCCGAGAGCCTGCGCCGCGCCGACGTCCGTCCGGAGTGGATGTTCATGACGCGCCTTCCGGTCGTTCCGCCGGCGCTTCGGCCCATGGTCGCGCTCGAAGGCGGCCGCCACGCGTCTTCCGATCTCAACGACCTCTATCGCCGCGTCATCAACAGGAATAACCGTTTGAAGCGTCTCCAGCAGATACACGCGCCGGAAGTCATCTTGCGCAACGAAAAGCGCATCTTGCAGGAGGCGGTCGACGCTCTTCTCGACAACTCCATGCGCCGCGGCGCAGGCGTGCTTGGTATTCTCGGAGGCCGCCGTCGCGCGCTCAAATCGCTCGCCGATTACCTCAAGGGCAAGCACGGGTACCTCCGCCAGAACCTCCTCGGCAAGCGCGTTGACTACTCGGGACGTTCCGTCATCGTCGTCGGTCCCGAACTCGCGCTCGACGAGTGCGGGCTTCCGAAACACATGGTCTTGGAACTGTTCCGCCCGTTCGTCATCCAAGGATTGCTCGCCAGGGAACACGCCTACAACATTCGCGGCGCCGGCCGCTTGATAGAAGACGAAGCGCCGGAAGTCTGGCCCATCCTCGAAGAGGCCATCAAAGGGAAGTACGTGCTTTTGAACCGCGCGCCGACCCTCCACCGCCAGTCCATCCAGGCCTTCCGCCCGGTCCTCATCGAAGGCAACGCCATCCAGGTGCACCCGCTCGTCTGCCCGGCGTACAACGCCGACTTCGACGGCGACGCCATGGCCGTGCACGTGCCGCTCTCCGAAGCCGCGCAAATGGAGGCCGCAAAAATAATGTCGGCCAACAAGAACGTCTTGAAGCCTGGGAGCGGCGACGTCGTCGTCGCATCCAAATTGCTCGACATCGTCCTGGGCTGCTACTGGATGACCAAACAAGTCGAGGGTCTCGCGGGCGAAGGGAAGTCGTTCCCCTCGACCAACGCCGCCATCACCGCGCACGATTTCGGCGCGGTCGATCTGCGCGCGAAGATAAAGGTCCTGCCGGGCGACAGCGCGAAGTACGCGCAGTTCGAAGGCAAGGTTTTCGAGACGAGCGTCGGCAGGCTTCTCTTCAACTCCGTCCTGCCGAGCGATTTCCCGTTCCTCAATGAAGAAATAACCAACAAGCGGATGAACTCGCTCGTGCACCAGCTCGTCACGCGCTACAAGCTCGACGGCATCCCCGCCATCCTCGACAAGATAAAGGCGTTCGGATTCCGCTACGCGACCGAGGCCGGCATCACGTGGTCGCTCTCCGACGTCGTCGTTCCCGAAGTGAAAGAAGGGCTGGTCAAGGCGGGCCGCGAGGCCGTCGCGAAGGAAGAGGAGAACTACCAGCAGGGACTCCTCACCGAAGAAGAGCGCAAGCGCATGACCATCGAGATCTGGGCGAAAGTGTCCGGCGACCTCCGCAAGCACGTCGTCGAGGCCCTCGACAAGCAGGGTCCGGTGCACGACATGATAACCTCCGGCGCTCGTGGTAGCGTCGTCCAGCTGCACCAAATGGCCGGTATGAAAGGACTCATCACCAACCCGCGCGGCGAGATCATCGAATTCCCGATCACCGCATCCTTGAAAGAAGGTCTCACGCCCATCGAATACTTCATCTCGACCCACGGCGCCCGCAAAGGCTTGGCCGACACCGCACTCAACACCGCGCGCGCCGGCTACCTCACGCGCCGCCTCTTCGACGTCGCGCACGACGTCGTTGTACTGGAAGACGATTGCGGCACGCACGGCGGGGTCGCGATACAGCGCCCGGGCAAAGAGAACATCGGCGGTTCGTTCGCCGATAGAGTTGTCGGGAGGGTATTGGCCGAAGAAGCGGGGACATTCAAGCGCGGCCACCTCGTGAGCCGCGACGACGCGAAGGCCATCGAGGATGACGCGAGCATCAAAGAAGTCACTGTACGTTCGCCCATGACCTGCAAGGTCGCGCGCGGCGTTTGTCAGAAATGCTACGGCCTCGACCTCACGACGGGAGAGATCGTCGACGTCGGTGAAGCGGTCGGCGTTATCGCCGCGCAGGCGATCGGCGAGCCGGGCACCCAGCTCACGATGCGTACCTTCCACACCGGAGGCGTTGCGAGCGCGGGCGGCGACATCACCATGGGTCTGCCGCGCGTCGAAGAGGTCTTCGAAACGCGCGCGCCGAAGCTTCCTGCGACAATTGCTCGCGTGTCCGGCGTCATTTCCGACATCGTGAAGGACGGCGACGAAATGGTCATCACCATCGTTCCCGAAACCGCCTCGACCGCGAAGACCGCAAAGGGTGCCAAGAAAGAGACCGAATACCGCGTCCACCCGCTCCGCACCATCGTCGTCAAAGTCGGCGACTCCGTGCAGAAGGGAGACTTCCTCACCAACGGCTCCGCGGACCTCGATGAGCTCTTCCTCTACGCAGGCAAGGAGCGCTCCCAGGAGTACATCATCGGCGAGATCACCCGCATCTACGAATTGCAGGGTGTTTCGACCGCGCGTAAGCACCTGGAGATCATCGTCAAGCAGATGTTCTCGCGCGTCTCCATCACCTCGGTGGGCGACACGGGCGTATCCGCGGGCGACATCGTCGCCGACTTCGAATTCGAACGCTTGAATAAAGTGGCGAAAGAGAATGACAAAGAACCGGCGAAAGGCAAGCAGCTTTTGCTCGGTATCACCGAAGTCTCGCTCACGCGCGCATCCTTCCTCTCGGCGATCTCCTTCCAGAACACGCCGCGCAAGTTGGCCGAAGCCGCCGTCGGCGGCGCCGTCGACCGCCTTGTCGGCCTCAAGGAGAACGTTATTATTGGCCGTCTCATCCCCGCCGGCACCGGCTTTGCGGGCAGCAAAAAATATGAGCTGGTCGAGCAGATGGAAGCCGAGATCCAGTCGCAACAGCCGGTCGAAATACCGACGACCGAACGGGAGCGCGACACGGTCGAGCGCTAATCGCCAAGCTAATGCACGAAAAACGCGCCGCTTTGAACGGCGCGTTTTTCGTGGTACAAAGCCGAAAGTGCCATTCGAATTCGGCAGAGGGCCGAGGAGGAAGCGCGATGAGCAACCAACAAGTTAATACGAAACTCAAGCGCTGGCGTGGGCCGTTCTTTCCGCCCAGTCTGCCAAAGCTTCAGGATGCATACGCAAAGTGGTTCGAATCACGGCGAGGCCTGAACACATCAGTTCTGGTCAAGGCGGCGAACGGACTTCGCGAATACAGGTGTCCGTTCATCGAAAAGACCGAGGACGGCTATTTCTGGGCCCGAGGACTGGTATTCAAGGTAGTCCGAAAGGACACGTTGTTCCCGGGCCTCGCTGCCGTGCTGTTCCCACACTGCACGGATGCACAGAAGTCCGACGGCACAGCCACCGATCGCTCCATCGCGCTGTATGCGTCGACGGACGCCGTCACGCTCGGGGACCTCGACGCGCTCGTTCTGAAGTACTGCGTTCAGTTCATCCCGATGGCCGTCTCCGAAGCACACTATGCCCCCTTAGGCGACAAGCCGGGTGACGACATGCTGGCGTGCAGCTGATCAAGTTCTGTGGATCAAGTTCTATCGAATGCCCGACGCAAATGTCGGGCTTTCGCTTTTCCATTTTGGATGGAGCATAATGACTGCGATGGCGTCGGACACCGTACAACAAATAAAAGACAGGCTTTCCATCGTGGACGTCGTGTCGCAATACGTGAAGCTCGACAGGGCGGGTTCGACTTTGCGCGCGCGCTGTCCGTTCCACGCGGAGAAGACGCCCTCGTTCTTCGTCTCCGCCGAGCGTGGCACTTTTCACTGTTTCGGGTGTGGCGAAGGCGGCGACATCTTCACGTTCGTGGAGAAAATAGAAGGACTCGATTTCAAAGGCGCCCTGAAAGTGCTGGCCGACAAAGCAGGCGTTGAGATAGTCTACGAGTGCGGCGGCAAAGAGAAAAAAGACGAGCGTGAGCGGTTGTTCGAGTTGATGGAAGTGGCGACGATCCACCACGCATCCAAACTTTCTGATGACGCGAAAAAGTATCTGCGCGAGCGCGGGTTGAAAGACGCGACGATCAAAGAATTCCGTCTTGGACTCGCGGGGGCCGGCTGGACGGACGCTTGCGACTTCTTGAGATCGAAGGGGTTTTCCGACAAGGAGATCATCGACGCGGGCGTCGGCAAAAAAGGCGATAGGGGCATTTTGGATAAGTTCCGCAACCGCATCATGTTCCCGATAGCCGACTCCGCGGGTCGCATCATAGCCTTTTCTGGGCGTATTTTTGGCGAGAACGCCTCGCCGGAGGCCCCGAAATACCTGAATTCTCCCGAAACGCCGCTCTTCCACAAGTCTCGCGTTCTCTACGGCTTCGACAAGGCAAAGTTGGCCATGCGCAAGCTTTCTTGCGCCGTTTTGGTCGAAGGTCAGATGGATCTCTTGGCTTCGCACCAGGCCGGATGGGGGAATACGGTCGCGGTTTCCGGCACCGCCTTTACGCCCGAGCACGCGGCCCTTATCCGTCGAATGACCGACAATCTCGTCTTGGCGCTCGATGCTGACGAAGCCGGTATCAAAGCCGCGAGCCGCGCTGCGCGCGCCGCGCTCCAAGGCGGCCTCAACGTGAAAGTCGCGCGCCTGCCGGCTGGATCGGACCCGGCGGACCTCATCCTCGCCCAGGGAGCCGACGCGTGGAAGAAAGCGATACGCGATTCGAAGGACATCATCACGTTCCTGCTCGACGTACTCGAAGAACATGCGAAAAGTCCCGACAATTTCCGCCGCTCCGTCGAGGCCGCCGTGCTGCCGTTCCTCTCCGATGTGCGTTCGCCGATAGCGCGCGAGCAATACGTGCGCGAGATCGCTTCGCGGCTTAGTGTTTCAGAATCGGCAGTAAGCGAAACGCTCTCCAAGCTGCCGCAGATGCCTCAACCGGAGCGGTCGCAGGAAGAAGAGACGAAACCGGTGCGACCGAAGGCCGACCGCGCGCGGCAAGCGTTCGCCCTCCTCTTATGGCAAGAGTCGCTCCCGAAACCGATCTTGGACATAGAGGCATTTTCAAAGGAACTTGAAGAAATCATCGGGAAAGACTCATTCGAGAAGCTTCGCACATTGCCCGCTGAGGAACAGGAGTCGCTGCGCTTCGAAGCAGAGCGCGACCACGGCAAAAGCCGCTCTCTTGAAAGCGACGCGCGGATGCATGTGCGCGAACTCCTTCGCACCGAACGCTTGCCAGAGATCCATGACGCCATGCTGTTGGCGCAGGAAGAGGGGAAGGAGGCCGAAGTTAAACGTTTAAAAACTGTGTATAACCTGTTGAAAAGCCGCATTGCGCAGCTCGACGGAATGGCGTAGAATGCCTCCCTTTGCTCGTGGGATGATGGTGAAATAAAGTAGCCATCAAATGAGTAAAGAAGATGACACGGTGAGAGCAGCTTCCGCGGAGGCGGGGCGGCTTTCTCGCGTGTTCGCATCATTTTTATGGCTTCATCCAAAAAACACACGAAAAAGAGGACGATGAAGCGCGTGAAGCGCGCCGCCTCTTCCCATGTCGCAAAACGCCGTTCGGCGTCCTCTCGCGCTGCGCGCTTTGCCGTTGGCAGAGCACGCAAAACTTCGAAGCGTCCCGCGGCACGCTCGAAGGCGAAGTCGCTTCTTTTGCAGGGCAAAGCGCAGACCAAGGTGGAAGCGCTCATCAAACTCGGCCGCGAGCGCGGGTACATCACCTACGACGAGATCCTTCGCGAGTTCCCGACGATAGAGGACAACATGACGTTGCTCGAAGAGATGTATGAGCGCTTCGGCGCGGCCGGCATCGACGTGCTCGAAGGCGGCGGCATGCTCGAGGACACCTCGGCAGATTCCGTGCTTGAGCGCAAGAAGTTGCAGAATCGCCGCTCCGACTCCGGCTACGATTCCGTCCAGATGTATTTGCGCGAGATAGGGCAGTATCCGCTTTTGAATGGTGAGCAGGAAAAGACGCTTGCGAAGCGCATCGTCGAAGGCGACGATGAAGCTCGTGGCATTCTTGCGCGCTCCAACCTCCGCCTCGTGGTTTCCATCGCCAAGAAATATGTGAATCGCTCGCCCGACCTCACGCTCCTCGACCTCATCCAGGAAGGCAACCTTGGTCTCTTCAAGGCAGTCGACAAATTCGACTACACCAAGGGCTACAAATTCTCGACCTACGCGACCTGGTGGATCCGCCAGGCCATCACCCGCGCGCTCGCCGACCAGTCGCGCACCATCCGCATCCCGGTGCACATGGTCGAAACTATCGCGAAATATAAGCAAAAAGTGAGGGAATTGAGCCAACATTTGGGCCGCGATCCGCTTCCGGAAGAAATCGCCGCCGAAATGGGCATTGAGGTGGAGAAAATCTACACCATCCAGAAAATCAACCAAGACACTGTCTCTTTGGAGAGTCCGGTAGGCGAGGATGACGACGAGCGCTCAACGCTTGGCAGCTTCATTGCGGACGAAACCATCGCATCACCCGACCAAGACGCCTCGCGCCGCATTCTCTCCGAGCAAATGATGGACATCCTCGACGAACTTTCTCCGAAAGAGCGCAAGATCTTGGAAATGCGCAACGGTCTCACCGACGAGGGCATCTGCTACACCCTCGAAGAAGTCGGCCGCGAATTCGGCGTCACGCGCGAGCGCATCCGCCAAATAGAAGCCAAGGCATTGGAACGTATCCGCTTCCACGAGCGGGCGAAGCAGTTGCGGAGTTACTGATCTGAGGTGGTAAACTGCTCCCAATGAAAGAATCCCCAGAACGTCCCCGATCTACATCGCCGGAATACATTGAGCTTGTCAAGACAAATATTCGCGACCACGGGAACGTGATCGAATTTGAATTCCATTTCGCCGGAGCCGTGAGCAGGAGGGAACTCGACGGTTTTTGGAACGAACATGGGAGCGCAGTGTCAACAACTATCTGGAACAGGTTGAAACAAAAAGGTTGGGTGAATGATCAAACTTCTCAAGGAGAGCTCGATGCCATTACGACTGTTACCCGACCGGATCCTGACAACAAAGTTTGGACCTTCGTGTACAGCCGCCAAGACCCTGGCACAACCCCAGTGTCCAATTAGTTAAACTTCCAGAAGGCAAAACGAAACGGCCGGAGGAGGTTTCCGGCCGCGTGGAGGGTTGCTTCCCGTATCAGGGCGGGAGCAAAGAATGCTCAGCGAGATCGTGATTACGGTCATGGTTCCTACCATGGCGCTGAATATCCCGACCAGCTCCTGGCGCAATGACAGTGTACCTGTTAGCGGCTCGCCGACCAGGAGGATCGGCACGATGAGTATCATCATGCCGAACGCCAGGGCTCCGAGGATTACGCCGATCTCGAAGGAATGTTCCCGCAGGCTTCCCAAGGCGACGCCAACCATGCTCCTCAATGCTTTATTGACCATTTTCGTCTCCCTGATCCATCACGAAGGCGGAGGTCTCAATTCAGACACGATGAACGGGGGATTTTCTATCAGGCTTTTTCCGGCTTTGAACAATGCCCATTTGGCGATTTCGACGGCAAGAGCAAACCGATCCTGGAGCGTCTGCGATTCGGGATGGTATTCCAAGACGTGCAAGTAGGCCTCGCTCAAAGCGTAAGTTCTCAATGTGCACGCGACCATCGACCGCGCATAGAGCCTTTGTTCGATGGGCCGATTCGGATCCTGCCGCAACGTAACGACTGTTCCCATGGTTTTCCCCTTGTCAGGCAACTTCGAGAACGCGCAAGGTTTCGGGCTCAAGCTCAAATTTCCTCTAGGAATGCTATATCAGGGTTCTGTATTGTCCAAGCCTCCCACCCGAGGCGGGGAGGCAAGCAAAACGGCCGAGGTGTCTCGGCCGTTTTCATGTTGCCCGCCTTTTCAGGCCTCGAATATCGACTTGATGCCACCTAAGCCGAGGCCGAAGAACATTAGCCCGAAGATTAGTCTGACCGGTTCCAGGGGCCTCACGTCCATCGTCCACGGATCGAGTACGACGACACCCACGATACAAGAGGCCACGATAAGGACGAACAATACGATGAGGATACCCTTCGTCACGCCGCGGCGGCTGATCATTGTCGCGCCTCTCTTTTGCACCAGAACCAGTTCCAGCTTCGTTTGAATTCCCGGACTGCACGAACGCCCCAGACGATCAGGAGCGGCAGTGCAACAAGGGCGGGCGAAGTGTAGAACAATAGTCTCATCATCGTATCGCTCATGGACATTCTCCAAGTTCTTTCGTTCATTGGAGGCGAAAGATCTCCCATAACTCTTGGCGATAGGCCTCGCGTTGATTCTCCAATCCTCGTTCGTCACGCCACTTGTCGATCGCACGGCCGATCATATCCGCCTCGTCCGGTCTGATGCCGAAGGTACCGCGCTGCAGGCGAATGAAGAAGTGAACGTAGACCGACCATTGTATATCGAGGAGCGCGGCAAGGCCGGCGCCCAGCCAAAACCATGTGGTTCCAGCGCCCGGCACCTCGAGCAAGAGGATTATCGCGCTGTAGATGCCGAATCCGTAGAAGAAGCTGTTCGTTATACGCCAACAGTTCCTATAAAAACGATCAACTGCCAGCGAAGCGAAGTAATCAAGGTCGGGGGCGTCGTCTGTGTCTGATGTCATTGTGTCCTCTCAATCTGCAATCATCCTATACGCTCTCTTCACAAAATCAAACGGCCGGGGGAGAACCCGGCCGTTTCGACTGTCATCGCAAGCTAGAGCTTGCCGCGCAGGTGTCCGTGAGCAAATGTCAGGACGAGAAGGGCGCCGGCAAGTACGAGCATGGCTGCGAATACGTACGACATCTTTTCGGGATTGTGCTTCACCAATTCCAGGGCGCCACCCAGGAACAAAAACGAAAAAACGATGAGCCCTGCAAGGACGATGCCGTTCGAGCGCTCCGGATACTTCCCGTTCGGCTTCTCGTTCAGGAATCGGCCGATAATTTTCAGATCATTCCGCATCGTCCCGAAGAACCAGGACCATACAGGGAAAGCGATGCAAGCCAATACGACGCCGGGCAAGAACCAGTATCCGTAGTCAGTCAGTTTCTCGTGGCTGAAGAATCTTGCGTAGAAGCAGACAGATCCCAATAGGGGCATGACGACTAGCAGGACGAAAAGTTTGAGCAGTTTGAGGGGGATGCGCAAAGGGCGCAGCACCCTTCGAAAGATGCGTTTCATGGCGGATCCTCCCAACTGTCGGGATGCTATACCTCCTGGCCCACAAAATCAAACGGCCAGCAAATTGCCGGCCGTTCGGTATCATTCGGAGACGAACTACTCACTCGTCCCCGGTCGGCCATATCCAGGACCAGGTGGCGGCCAGAGCGGCGCAGACGACGCCGAGTCCTCCGAGGATATACTGTTCGCGAGGCGTGAGCGCGTTCTCTTCCAGGACCGGCCAGTGAGGCAGGCCCTTGAACGCCATGTAAATGTAAAGGACCGCGAAGGCGATGAGAACGACCCGGACAACCTCCCTTGCCGTTGCCGAGGAGTGGTGCGGATCGGGAGCATAGTGTGTCATTTTCCCCTCCGTTAGTGCCCGGAGAACGTGTCGAGTTCGGGCAGGATGCGGCGGTCGGCCGCAGCGTTGGCCTGCCTGTTGGCGCAGAGTTTGCAGACAAGGACCTTGTCAACGAGCTCCATGTCGGTGCTCCCACATTCAACGCAGAACGGCGGTTCTCGCGATGTGAGGCGGGCGAAGAACGTCCCAAGAATACTCTTGCTCATGGCGGCACCTCCTGCCTGGAATGCTATACCTCGCAGTTCCCAAAATCAAACGGCCGGAGCGCGAGGCTCCGGCCGGATTGATGATGCTGGGTTCGGCTCAGCCGAACGGGAAAGTGGGCAAGCGCAGCTGGCCCCCAAGAAGCCCGAGTGCTCCGATCGCGACCGCGAGACCGATGCCGCAGGCCAAGAGGTTCAAGAGGCGATTATCGAGCAGCGTTCTTATTCTGTCTCTAACCGACATGATGCACCTTTCGACGTTGATGCTCCCACCGTCTCCGGATAATTTCCTCAAGTCTTCCTTCACAGATGGTAAGCCCGTTGGTCCGGAAGCTCGCTGCCAGAGAGTAGAGCCAGCGCTTGTCGAAGCAGACCCAGGGCGGGCTTGATCGCTTTGCCAACTTCTCGGCAAGTTCCTTACAGCCCTCGGCGAGTGAATATATCGAATACTCGACCTGGTTTGAGATGAATACAATATCAAGGTTCGCGCTTGTGCTGGCGCGAATCGCAGCCTCTTGCACCGTTATCCCAGGCACTGTGACGAGCGCCCAGCACTTGTCTTCTGCAAGCAGCGCTTGGCGGAGTTTTCGGTCTTCATTCCCGAACGCAGGCAGGCTCATCCCCACGAAAAGAACATAGACTCTCTTCATCGGATTCGACATGGGCATTCCCATTGCTACGACGACGGGCACTTTCTCCCGCCAGAATTCGCTGTAGAAATCCTACGCCTATCGGACCGAGTTGTCCAAACTTAGGGGGTTACAACCGCCGTGGTCGAAGAAACGGACGCGGGAGCGGGAGAATTCTTGATGCGCGCGAGTTCATCCTCGGCCTCGCGCTTTTGGCGTTTGATGGTCGCGAGGTAGAACTCATCGCGAATGACGCTCGGCAGGAGAAAGAGGAGGGTGAGCACGATGCCGCACAGAAGCGTGCCGAGAATAACGATCGCCAAAGAACCGGTGAGTTGCCACGTGAAGAAACTAACCGTCACGACCGCGACATTCTGGAATGCAAATATGACCGCGATCGCTCCGAGGATAATCCCGATGATGAAAGAAAAAAGCATAGATATAAGCATTAGCTCCTAACCTCATGAAGACGTTCGAACGCCTTTTCCATTACTCCCCAGCGAGGGGAGCACTCGTCGAGAATTCCCGAAAAACTAGGGTTTCGCTACGGAAAAACCTCCTTCACCGTCCCCGGTCACTGCGCCAGAGGTTGTGTCACCAACGAAGAAGTAGAGCGGCATGCCTTTGTAGGTCACCTGGGTGGTGCCGTCGGCGCGAGTGATGGTGCTCGCGGCTCCCGTCACGCCCGCCTGCAAGTTGAGGTGCATACCGGCCGGCACGGTGTAGGGTGGCCAGTTCACGGCGCAGCTTCCGGTGCAGTTGGAGACTCCGGCAGAATCGCCCGAATAGGTGTAGAGCGTCATGCCGTTGTAGGCGATGAGGTAGGTGCCGACGGATGCTTTTGAGTCGACGCCGAGGGTTAGGTTGTCGCTGATGGCGGAACCATCGCCCGTCGAGGAGGTCGAAGTGGAGGGTTGCTGCACCTGGCCGTTGTCGGGCTGGCCCAGGTTGCCCTGGTTGGGAGAGCCGTTGAGTCCGAGCGCGGTCGAAGGACCGTTCGTATTCGAAGTCGGTGCAGGCACCGAACTTTGCATCCAAATGTACCAGCCACCGACCAAAATGATGACCACGATAATCGCCCAAATGATGTTAGAAGTTTTCATACCGATGAGGATACCATATTGTCGTGGGCTTTCCAGTGTAGTAGGATATCGCGGACCATGGCTCAAAAGAGGCAAAATTTGACGCAATTTATTTTGGAGCGCAACAAAAAGCAGAGCGCCGAATTCTGCACGCCGGGCGCTCAGCTCGCGCGGCGCTTGTATCGTGCCCAGCACCCGAGCGAGATCCTTGCGCTGAAATGCATGGACGGAAGGCTCAACCTCGCACTCACGACCAACACCCCGCAGGGCATCATCAAGCCTTACCGCAACATCGGCGGCAAATTCGACCTCGGTTGGCCCTTTTTCGGCCGGCTCATGCTCGAAGATATCGAATATGCCGTTTCCAAAGGTCGCCCGACCATCGTGCTCTCGACCTACCATTTCTCGAAGGGAGATAAACACCGCGGCTGCGCGGGATACGGATATGACACCAACGCCGCGAAAAAGGGCGCGAAAAAGCTGCGCGACCAATTCAAATTCGCTTTTGGCGGGAACCACATCGCCGTGTTTCCGCTCGTCGTCGGCATAGAAACGGATGAGGGGGGACTCATCTTCCACAGCGAAGGCGCACAGACGTTCGACGTTGCCGAACACATTGATGCGAGCGCCGAAAACATCCACACCCAATTGCGGCACATGTACCCCGAAATGCCCGACCGCATCATCGAAGACCTCCTACCGCTCATCCAAGGCAACCAGAAGTATGTTGCCGAAGTACGCGCGAAAAAGCCACCGGTCGTTGACCTGGAACACAAAGAGCAGATCATCGCGGTCGGGCGAGGATTCGACTGGCTCCACGTGCCGAATCGTGCGCTCATCATCGGGCCGTACGACCCGCGTTGGGAGGACGCCATCGCGGTTGCGGGGAACATCGTTCTCGGGAACATGAAAGCGAAGCGCATCCCCGAAAAAGACGGAGCGCTGTTGCTCCTGTGCGCCCCGTTCCGCACCATCGGCGCCGACCAGGGCGTTGCGATAGAGAAAACGCTGTTCCTCGCGCGCGAGAGCGAGCGCGTGTTGCGCGAGCGCGTGCCGAAGATCATGAAGAAGCTCCAGATCCTTGCGGGCACGGTCGACCTCAACACGAGAGCCCTCCACGTGATCTCAAAAGGGAAATTGTCGCGATAACGATCTGAAAAAGAAATACGCGGGACCCGGAGGTCCCGCGTATCGTATGTGGACAGAGCAGGCGGACAGTTACGCAGCGACCGCTGTTTCTTCCCGACGGGCAAGCTCCGCCCTTGCGATGTCCGTCAGGGCTGCGACCTTGTCGTTGTCGGAAAGCGCGGGATTTATTCGGCAAGAACGCTGGCCATTACCCGGGGCGAAATACCGGTCGTGATTGAGCCGCGTCCGGTCGTCGAGCTCTTCGGTGAACACGTACAGAGGAGCGCAAAGTTCAAGATCGTAGACACCGAACGGAACGAGAGCCATGTGGAGCGACAACGACCGTTCACAGTCGTTGTGCACCACTGCCCCCGCATAGACGTCGAAGCCGAACTGGCGTACGAGAATAACGTCGACCCCCCGCTTGAAGGCGGGACCCACGACCCTTTCGTTGTACGCGTAGAAGAAGCCCCACCGGAAACACAAGCGAGCCATCGGAGGGAAGTCGCGCTTGCGCTTGTCTCCGATCTTCATCTTCTCCCAGTGTTCGGCGAGCGGATCCCCGAGGAACTCGCATGTCCGGTCGGGAAACGTCGCGGGCCATGCGAACTTGAGCTTTTCGTAAAGGCGGGTCGTGCCTGCTTGCGGCCCGACCAGTGAAAGAAAGACAGGCTTCATTCCAAGTCCCCATTGATTGATTGTCAGAGTTGCAGCCGACGCATCCGTACTATCTGGAACGGCTCGCAGGATTTTATCCCTATCGTGGCTCAGGTCAAGCCTTTTCTGTGAATAGCCTCATGAAAAGATCCGGCCCCGCCCAGGTACTCGGGCGGGGCCACACGATTGCGGCGTGATGGGTCACACCGGAATGAATGCCGCGAAGTGCGCGCACGCACGAATGAGCTTGCCGACGGCCACCGCGAAGTCCTTTCCGAGTTTTTTCAGCTCGGAAACGCCCTCGGGGTCGATCTCGATCCCTGTGCGGTATTCGTTGCGGTCGTAGCCAAAGAGGCTGCCTTTCCGATCCAAGTTTCCCTCCGTAGAACGCGTTCCCAAAACGCGTTCGCACGATGATATACTCGACTCATGGCGCGCGCAACTCCACAGACGGCGATATCAAAACCGTCGCTCGACAGATGGAAAAAAGAGGCGGAACAGGCACTCGAAAAGCAAAAGCTACCCATCAAATACTGGAGCCATTCATCTCTGATGGCTTTCCTGCGCAATCCGCTCGCGTGGTACAAACGCTATGTCGAGAAGATATACGACACGCCGAGGAACCCGTCCTCAATAGTTGGTAGTGCCGCGCACCTGGCACTTCAGCACTTTTATGGCGGCATAGCCAAAGACGGTGGGATAGAGCTCGGTTTGGAATACATCCGCAAGATCCCGGATTTCGAGATCAATTTCGGAAAGGCGAAGTCGAAAGCGGCGCAGAAAGCACTTCGAGCTAAAATGGAAAGCGACTACCTCCGAGTCATCAATTTTTATCTTGCCAAACCACCCAAGCACAACGTGCTCGGTGTAGAATTCTCTGCGATGGCGAAGGTCGAGGGCCTGCCGCTTCCCATCAAGGCAGTCTCCGATCTCGTCGTCGAATCCCGCGTCGAACCAGGGAGCCTCGACATAATCGACCATAAATTCGTCGAAAGTTTCAGCAAGGACAAGGCAGGGAAGACGCTCTTCGTCATGCAGGCGCTCTTCAACTACTACGTCGTGCGTGAGAATTTTGGAAAGCCGGTGCGGCGGTTCATCGTCTACGAGTGCAAAAAATCCCGCAACAAAGACGGCAGCGCGCAGCTCAAGCGCTACGTCATCGATTTCAACAAAATTGACGAGGAGTTCAAATTATTCCACCGGCTCTTGCGCGATGCCACGCAAGAAATTTCCCGCCCGCGGCTCTACCTTCCGAATCCGTCAGATATGTTCGAAGGGGAGAACTCCTTTGATGTGTATAGGCTCGGTTTGTTGGACGGGTAGTATGCGAAGGCGCGCATATTACTCAAAACCAGGCAACATTCGGAACCTCAGGATGCTGGAGGAGGAACTAAGCGATCCGAAACCGGGGGAAGTACAGGTCGCCGTCAAAGCCATCGGACTCAACTTTGCCGATGCGTTCGCCGTCGTCGGTCTCTACACAGCCGCTGGTTGGAAGCGGTTCATTCCAGGGCTTGAATTTGCGGGGGTCGTTGAGAAGGTCGGTCCGAATGTAGAGTACATCAAGGTAGGGGACCGCGTTATGGGAGTAACCCGTTTCGGGGCTTACGCGACAGCACTCAACGTCGATGCGCGCTTGGCGGTTGCGCTTCCGGAAAACTGGAGCTTCGAAGAGGGCGCCGCTTTTCCGGTCGCCGCACTTACCGCCTACTACGGCCTCGTAGACCAATGCCATTTGCAGAAAGGCGAAACAGTCCTCATTCACAGCGCTGCGGGAGGCGTCGGTATCATGGCAAATCGCATCGCGAAGAAGTTCGTCTGTTTTACCATCGGGCTCGTCGGAAGTGCTTCGAAGGTGGATTTCTGCGAACGGGAAGGATACGACAAGGTCATCGTTCGAAGCCGTAACTTTCGCCGCGACTTGCAGAATGCGCTCGACGGGCGCACGCTCAGCGTCGTCATGGAATGCACGGGCGGGCGCTTTTTCCGCGAAAGTCTGCGCGCGCTCGGCAAGCGCGGCCGCATGGCCGTCTATGGTTTCGCGCACTACATGCCCCGGGGGAACCGGATTCCATATCTATCGGTCGCATGGAAATATCTCACGCGCCCGCGCGTCGACGTGTTCCACTTCAACAACATCTCGGTGTCGTCCTTCAACCTCATCTATTTATTCGAGGAGGCGGATAAGATGCGCGAGTACATGGGAAAGATAGCCGAACTCAACATTGGCAAACCTGTCATCTCAAGAATAGAAACGTTCGAAAATCTGCCAACAGCACTCAAGGCACTGAAGTCGGGGGGCACGGTGGGGAAAATTGTTGTGCAAGTCTGATTTATTGACAGCTCGTTCAGGAGGGTTTATAGAGACAGCGTCCAAGGTCTCCGAGTGATTCGGGACCGTTGAGACAGGGAGAGAAAGATGAGGAAGCCAGTTCTTTTGAAGGTTCCGGGCCTGTATATGTGCAGGATCGCTGCGCTAACAAAGTTCATCGATAGCGTCGAGAATCGGATTGAGGAATCATCCGAAACAGTATCAAGGCGTAAGTCGTCGGAATACATGAGGTATGTCGATCTTCTCGGTATTGAAAAAGATTCCAAAGAAGAAGCATTGACACCGACCTATAGAGTTTCGGTTACGATTCTCGCGGAATTTGCTCTCGAAGACAATATTGTACGAACAACAGATAGGGATCTGGTTAATAAAGTTTTTCACCTACTCGGCGTTTTTCCAAAGACCCTGTAGTCAATGTTGTAGTTTTAAAGGGCGCCGAGAGGCGCCCTTTGAGTTAACGGCTCCGGACCTTCAATTTGGTCTGTTTCCCTTTATTCACCTTCGGTAAGCGGATCATCAAAATACCGTGTTTTTCGGAGGCTTCCGCCATGTCCACATCGACTTCTTCGGGCAGGAGTATGGTGCGGGAGAACGAACCCCAGTAGAGCTCGCGCTGGAAATAGTCATCCTCGTCCACCTCGCGTTCGTCCTGGCGCTGGCCTGAAATGGTCACCATTTCGCGGGTGAGGGAAATATCGATGGAGGTCGGCTGGACGCCGGCGATGAAAGCCTTCACGACGATAGCTTCCGGCGTTTGGTAGACGTCGACGGCCAATTCGCCGCCCGGCTCGTCGGAAGACCACTCCTCGTTGCGCGTGTTGATGTGCGCGTGACGTTCCTCGCCATCGCCTTCGAACTTGGCGTGCGCGCCCTCGAGCTCGTCGAGGTACTCGCCGTAATCGTCGGACTTGCCCGTCAATCTTGAGAAAAAACCCGACTTTTTCATATCGAAATCGTTGCGCTAATAATGGATAGTATGGTTATCGAGGTCGGAACCGCTTGACCCACTCCAGAACGGCCAAGAGGGCTATAACGCCCGCCCACACGAAGGTAAGCACGAGGAGCGTCTGTTCTGACCCCGCATTCAGTATAAAGAAATTGAAGGTGCTATGCAAAAGCGCCGCGAGGATAACTCCGATGAAGACGGCGAACCGCCGGACCCATTTTCTACTCTCATAAAAGGTGATGGCGAGCATGACGCCGACCACTGCCGAGGCGAGGACGTGCACGAGCGTGGCCCCAACAAAGCGCAAGTCTCCCGTCTGGATGGTCGAAAGGACCGTGCCGCCGGCAAGCGGGGAGAAAAGGAATAGTGCGTTCTCAACGGCGGAAAACCCGAGTGCGGTGACCACCATGTAGATGACCGGATCGATGGGTTCATCGTCGTCGCGGCGCCAGAGCACCAGCGCGCGTGCGGAGACGTACTTGCAGACCTCTTCGATGGTGGACCACGCGGTGAAAAGGAGCGCTTGCGAGACGATGAAGCCTTGTACGTATTCCTCGATGGGAATGACGACCGCAACCATCACCATGCCTCCCAAGAACGCGAGCGCGATGAGACGTCGCGGCTCCGGATGTTCAGAATCCTCTCGCAGCCAGAACCACAACCACGCGAGCGCCGGGAAAAAGCCGGCGGCGATCGCAAGCGCGATGGCGGTTGGTTCGGTCTCTGTCATATCGGCCACTTGGCGACCATGAGAAGGTCGGATTCCCTGTGCGGCAGCTCTTGCCAGATCGCTTCAGTAACGAAGGGCATGAAGGGGTGCAGTAGCTTCAATGATATCAGGAGTATCTCATGCAGGGCGGCGGCGCGGCTGAGGCTTGCCGCATCGTGGTTTTTCAAGATAGGTTTCGACTCTTCGAGAATCTCATCCGCGAACCGATGCCAAACAAAGTGGTAGACGGCATCGGCGGCAAGGTCGAGCCGGAATTCGTTGATGTATTGCGAAACCTCCGCCGCTTTGCGCTCCGCCTCGCGAAGTAGTTCCTGGTCGGCGGCGTTGATTTCACCCTGCTCGACATTTTCAAGAACGAACCGTGCGATGTTCCAGACCTTGTTGGCGAAGTGCTTGTAGCCACGCACGCGGTCTTCGGAGAGCTTCAGGTCGTTGCCGATCGACGCGCCGATGATGAGCGAGAGGCGCGTCGCGTCGGCGCCGAACTTTTCTATCATGTCCAACGGATCGATGATGTTATCGAGCGACTTCGACATCTTGCGGCCCTGGCCGTCGCGCACGAGCCCGTGCAAGTACACCTTCTTGAAGGGGATATCGCCCAAAAGCGCGCCTGTCATGAGCACCATGCGCGCGACCCAGAAGAACAGGATGTCGTAACCGGTTTCAAGTACCGATGTAGGGTGATAGGTCTTCAGATCAGGAGTGTTTTCGGGCCAGCCGAGCGTCGAAAAAGTCCAAAGCCCCGAAGAAAACCAGGTGTCGAGCACGTCCGGGTCTTGTTCCCACCCATCACCCTTGGGCGCTTCGCGCCCGACGTGAACTTCGTCGCCCCTGTACCACGCCGGGATGCGATGCCCGAACCATATCTGTCGCGAAATGCACCAGTCGCGCAATATCTCCGTCCAATGGAAGTATATTTTTTCGAAATGTTGCGGCAGTATCTGTATCGTTCCGGACTCAACGGCCTCGCGCATGTGCTCCTTCATCGTTTTCGTCTCGCCGTTCGGCAGCTTCACTTTTTTGTCCACCGCAATGAACCACTGCCGCTTTATTTGCGGCTCGATGATGCCGCCGCCACGGCTGTTGGTTGCCACGTTGTGAACGTAGTGCTCGTCGATCTTCACGACGAGGCCTTTCTTCTGTAATTTCTCGACGATGGCCGCGCGAGCTTTCTTGATGTGCTGTCCGGCGAATTCTCCGGCGATGGGGAGGAGGATGCCGCGCTCGTCGATAACTTGCTCGATGTCGAGCTTGTGTTTCTGCGCGATGTCGAAGTCGATGACCGAGTGTGCGGGCGTTATCGTCATGACCCCGGAACCGGTCTCCATATCCGCCGCTTCATCCTTGATGACGGTCGCGGTGATGGGGCCGTTTATCCATTCGAGTTCGATTGTCTGCCCGTGTTGGTAGTCTTTGTACCGTTTGTCATCCGGATGCATCACTACGTATTTGTCGCCGAATTTGGTTTCCGGGCGCACCGTGCCTATCACGAACGGACCGTACTGAAAATAGTAGAAAGGGTCTTTTTTCTCGACGTACTCGATTTCGTCGTCGGAGACGGTCGTCTGCAGTTTTGGGTCCCAGTTGACGATGCGGTCGCCGCGATAGATGAGTCCCATTTCGTACATGCGCACGAACGCTTCGGTGACAGCCGCATTGCGCTTGTCGTCCATCGTGTAGGCGTAGCGCGACCAGTCGAGCGATGAGCCCATCATTTTCACTTGGTTGATGATGGTCGATTTGCTCTCGTCGGTGAATTCCGTGATGCGCTTCATCAGTTCTTCGCGCCCGATGTCGTGCCGCGTTTTCTTTTCTTTTTTGTAAATAGTGTCCTCGACTTTCGCCTGTGTTGCGATCGCAGCGGAGTCGGTGCCGGGGACCCACAGCGTCTTGTAATCGCGCATGCGATGGTAGCGGATGAGGATGTCTTCGATGGCGAGCATGGCCGCGTGGCCCATATGTAGAGTCCCTGTTACGTTGGGCGGGGGGAGGACGATGGAGTAACTCTCCGCGTCCTTTTTCGTGATGCCTTTCTCAACGCAGACGTCCGGATTGGCATAGCCGTACTCGTCCCAGAGCGTGCGCATACGTAGTTCCTGCTCGGCAGGGTTGAAGGGCTTCAGGAATACGTCAGGCGCTTTGGATGGCTCCATATCTGGGAATCCTAGCATAAAGAGCCAAAACAAAGAGACCGGGCGTCGCCGCCCGGCCTCCGATTTTCCCGCCGATCACTTGAGATACTTCGGCTGGATCCAGGGAAAGGACATGGCCTCCAAGACCTTCCCACTGAGTTTCTCCAAGTAGTCCTCGGAAGTTTCCATATAGGCTCCTGAAAGCATATGGACTTTTAGGCGACCAATTTTCATCAGGTAAGGATGATGTGCGAGCAGCCAGCGCATTCCCTGGTGAATCGCCTCGGAGCCCGCGGCCGATACTGCACCGACAGCGAGTGCGGTGACAAGCAGCGTCACAGTGTCACCGAGCCGCCCGTACATCAGGTAGATGAAGCTTGTCGTCGTCGTTAGCGAAACGACGAAGCAGATCCAATAGCCGCCGCGGCGCACTGCCAGCACCGTCCCTTTGCCGAGCCCACATCCGACAGCAATCACGAACCCCGGTAGGATCATGACAAAAATCGCTGCCAGAATAAAACAGAACAGGCCAAACAGGAAAGCCATGACGACGACCTGACCTTTCAGCAGATCGACGTAAACTTCGATCATGTACCGGCCGAAGCTTTTCTCGCTCCACTGTTGCCAATGCTCGTAGAAGGGCTTGAGGTCTCGGGCACTAGCTGCCTTTCGGCGGAAAACGTCCTTGTTAAGTGTTCCGACGAAGAGCATAGCGTTGAAGACAAATCCGAAGACTGTGCCAATTCCCCACAGCACTGCCCAAGTAATCGTCATCCAAGTATCGCCAGCCAACAGGTAGGCGACGTAATACATGCCGATCAGGAATGCTCCTGCCGAGATGCAGAGCGGCACTAGCATGAGCAGTTCGGTCGCGAAGGCGAAGAAGAGCGGGTGCGGGGCAGAGAAACGCCGGTCCTTTTTCTGCAACTCGCTTACGATCGTCTGCCAGACGACATCGTGCCAGAAGCCGCCGGCGGAGCCGACGAGGCAACCGACAACCATCAGCGCTGTGCCGAAGTAGCCGAATGCGAGGATTCCGAGTACGCCGCCGAAGAAGCCACCGGCAAGGTGGCGGATCGTTACCTTATCCATGGAGAACTCCCTGATTGAGGCCGCAGGGGTGCGGACCTGTCTGGCACTTTGCATTTTAATGCCGCGAGTGTCAACTAGAGCCGAAGATTGCCATTGGCACGCAGGTATTCGATTGAAACATAGTCTTTTTTGAGTGCGTGAAAATAGCCTGCGAGGGCTATCATGAGCGCGTTGTCGGTTGCAAGGTCGGGAGGCGGAACGAGGAGTTTTGCCGGCTCGCCTTCATCTCGCAGAGCACTTGCCAGTCGTTCTCGAATATACGTATTGGCGGAAACGCCGCCGCCAACGACAATGGTGTTGGCGCCGAATTGGTCTATCGCGCGCAGCGTCTTCTCGACAAGCACGTCGGCGACCGCGTTCTCGAATTCCATCGCCAGAGCTTTCCTTGCATCGTCCGAGAGCGAGGGATTCGCGTCTACGATCTTGCGTACCGCCGTTTTCAATCCAGCGAAAGAAAAGTCGAGATTGTCTTCGTGGAGCATGGGACGGGGCAGAGAAAATTCACTGACGAGTTTTCCTTGCCGCGCTTCTTCCGCACGTTTGGAAATTTCCGGCCCGCCGGGATAGGGAAGTCCCAAGAGCCGCGCGACTTTGTCGAACGCTTCGCCTGCCGCATCGTCCCGCGTTTGTCCGACGACTTCGTACTGCAGCCATTCTTTTGAGACGACGAGTTCAGTGTGTCCGCCGGAAATGAGGAGCGCGAGCAGTGGGAATTCGAATTGCGCGAGATGCTCCTTTTGCATCATCGAGAGCACGATGTGGCCTTCCATGTGATTGACCCCGACGATAGGGACATTCCATGCGAGCGAGAGCGCTTTTGCGAAATTCACGCCGACCCACAAGCATGGCTCAAGTCCGGGGCCGTAGGTTACCGCGAGAGCGTCAATATCGGGTTTTCCGTGCGTTGCAAAGAACGCGGTGAGCTGTTCGTACAACTCCGGCTCGCGGTGTAGAAGTTCCCGCAAAACCTGATCGTCGGCATCAGTCTTCCCGCCTTCGGGCAAGATGCGCGAGAGAAGCGGTACGAGATTTTTCGCGTGTTCGCGCTTTGCTACGTTGGGGAACACGCCGCCGTATTGCTCGTGCAGCTTTGCTTGCGAGAAAAGCGCATTGCCAAGCACGTTGAATTTGAAGTTCGTTCCAAAATCCCCGTCCGCCTCAATAACGCACACGGCCGTCTCGTCACAGGACGTCTCGATGCCAAGGATTCTCATAGTTGCGGGCGATGAGGGAATCGAACCCCCGACGTCGGTTTTGGAGACCGAAGTTATACCATTTAACTAATCGCCCTTGCGGGCATCATATTCTATTTTGCACTTTTCAGCCAAGCCGCGACATGGCGCATGATTCGAGGCTTTCGCTCAGGGGCATACCAACGGATGCCCCTATTGCGCTTCCAGTAGGCGAGCTGTTTTTTGGCGTAGCGGCGGATGTCACGGAAGAGCTCTTCTTCGAACGCTTTCTTTGAGAGCTTGTTCTGCAGCAGTCGCGAGAGCGAACGATATTCGAGCCCGAGTTCCTCCATGCGCTTGTAAGAAAGTCCGTGCGCGTGCAAACGCCTGCCTTCAGCGATGAGACCTTGCCGGATGCGCGTTGTGAGGCGCATGCGGATGCGACGCTCTAGTTCTCTTTGCGAAGGCTTGATACCGAGCCAGAGTGTTTCGTAAGCAGGGGCTTGCTGCGCAGCAACTTTCTTGGATGTCGCTATTTCAAGTGCGCGGATCAGGCGTACTTTGTTGTTGCGTTCGCTCGGCGTACGCATTGCCCTCGCGCGCTTCGGGTCCCGTTGTTTGAGCATCACGTAGAGCTGTGCGGCGGTTTTCTTTTGCAAACGGACCCGGAGTGCGGGGTCGGCTTTTACTTCCGGCAGGGAAATTCTCCCGATGAGCGCGTCGATATAAAAACCGGTGCCGCCGGCGATGACGGGGAGCTTGTGACGCTTTGATATTGTTTGGATCGCAGCGCGAGCGCGTTCCGCAAAATCTCCGGCCGAGAATTTTCTCGTGGTCGATGCGACGTCGAGTAAGTGATGCGGCACGCCGCGCATTTCCCGCCTCGTTATTTTTCCGGTGCCGATGTCGAGTCCGCGATACACTTGCCGCGAATCCGCCGAAACGACCTCGCCATTGAACTTTTTCGCGAGGGCGACGGCAAGCGCCGACTTGCCCGAAGCGGTCGGGCCGACGATGACGAGCACTTTTTGCATGGGGCTACAGTACTTCAAATCACACGATAAATGAAGTATCATGTCGACCATTGCCCTTCGTCGCTTAAGCTTTGAAGGGCGAGGCCGGAGTGGTGGAATGGCAGACACGCACGACTCAAAATCGTGTATCGCAAGATGTGAGGGTTCGAGTCCCTCCTCCGGCACATTTCCTAAGTCAGGAGAAGAGGCAGTGTTATTGTTACTGTGGTACCGGAGCCAACTTCGCTACGCACAATTATATTCCCGTCGTGTCGTTCGACTATATTTTTGGAGATGGCCAGTCCTAATCCGTTCCCACTGGCTTGGGTGGTCCCACGGTAAAAGCGATCAAAAATACGCGGAATATCTTCCTCAGAGATTCCTATACCGGTGTCCCGAATCATAAGCTCCGCACAGTCATAGTTCTGACTTAGTGCAAAGACTATTTCCCGCTGCCCCTCTTGCCCCATGTACTTCATTGAGTTATTAGCGAGATTCATGATTGCCGCACGCAATTCCCTCTTGTCAGCCAGCACTTCAATACCCAATTTGGTATGGCAAATCACACTTATGCCCTTTTGGGCGGCAATAGTTCGGAGCTCCTCGGTAACTTCCTCAATGAGTTTCGTCAAGGACAGTTTCTCAAAAGGCATCTCTCTGGCTCTGGTTTCCAGACGGGCCAATTTAAGTAAGTCCTCAATGAAGTCGGAAAGATCTATGAGTGAGCGCTCCAACCCTTCAACGTCCCTTGTATACCGGTCCACAGACTTTAACTTCTCAAGTTTGGTTTGAAATACGGCAAGCGGAGTTTGGAGCCCATGTGCGATTTCAAGCATCATTCGATTCTGCCGGTCTTGCAATTCTTGTAATTCTCGCGTCCGCTCAGCAACCTTACGTTCTAGTTCGAGCGCGCGACCCTGTGCCTCCCTGAAGGCACCACGGATGTCCATGAGTTCGTGTCGCATGATCGCATATGCGATCATCCCAACACAAACGACAGATGATAACGGACCTAGTTCTTTTAAGCCCGATATGCCGGCTGCGGGAAGGAGTACATCGCATACGAATGCGGTTATTGAGGAAAATCCGATTCCCAAAGAGACACGGAGTAACTGCTCGTATTCTTTTCCGCGGGCTGTGCGTAAGTGTACATAAAATAGGTAGATGGCAGCAATCACATAGGAACCAATGAGTAACATCCATATACCGGCAAGCGGTCCTGGAACTGGATCAAACCCTCCCCCCGGAAGCGCTCGAATATCGGAAACGATAAAATGCCAGGGGATGATGCCGAGGGCGGCAATAGGGAAGGGTGCGTAGAGGAGTAATGGGCGTACCGGAAGGAGTTGCGGCCTTGGAAACCATTGAGCGAATAGGATGAGCCCCAGTGCTCCCGCCAGTCCGCCGAATTGCGTGATTGGGTCTAAATCAAAATCACGCGTCGCCTGAAGTGTGAGAAATCCTCCGATCCATATTGATGTCCCACCAACAAAGAGAAAGAAAGCCCTCCTTACATTGTCGGCTGGGTTGGAAAGGAACACATACAAGCCAATTGCAAAATTTGCTATTGCGGCAAAAGCAAGAGCCGATTCTTCGACCCCGAGAATCATGAGGATATTTAAACATGTTTGCCACGTTGAAAAGACCGCTCGGGCTAGGTATAGTGGAATCCTTGTGAGGGTAGTGCGTGGTTGGCTCCGGTGGACGATGCGGCTTACTGGAGTTGGGGGCGTACAGTTCGTTTGCGACAATATTGCGCGGTTAGCTCAGTGGTAGAGCATCGTCTTGACGTGACGAGGGCCAAAGGTTCGATCCCTTTACCGCGCACTTGGAAACTATTTCGTTGACGGCAGGGAATATCGGTGAGGCGGTTGGCCGTGCGGCAGAAGTGCTGCGGGCGGGCGGGGTGGTTTTGTACCCTACGGACACGTTGTACGGCCTCGGAGCACACGCTTTTTCCGACGAAGCGGTCGCCAAAGTGTATGCCATCAAGGGCCGCGATGAGAAGAAGCCCGTCCATTGCGTCGTCGCCAATCTCGCGATGGTAGAGAAGTATGCGGAGGTGAACGAGCTTGCGCGCTCGCTCGCGGAGAAATTCCTGCCGGGGCCTTTGACCCTCATTTTAAAAAAGAATCAGGAATTCACTACCGGCATCGCAAAAGAAATTGAAACCATCGGCATCCGCATCCCGAAGAACGACTATTGTCTCGCGCTCGCGAGGGCTTTTGGTTCGCCGTATACGACGACCAGCGCCAACGTCGCGGGGGCCGCAAGTGAGCGGAGTGTCGCAGGCATTGTGGCACAGCTTGGGGAGCGCGCCGCGATGATAGACCTTGCGATAGATGCGGGAGAGTTGCCCGAAGCGCTGCCCTCGACCGTCGTCGACGTTTCCGAAGGGGATATCAGGGTCCTGCGCGAGGGGGCCGTCCCCGCGCAGGCCCTTTTTGGGCAGTCCACGGAGGCAGTTTGACGAATCGGGAATTCCTGTACACTTGGGGCATATCAATCAACTCTAGGGGGCTTATGAACGCACAGGGCAAAACGGGTCTTATTATCGCAATTCTAGCTCTTATCGTCGTGTTGGTGGGCGGGTGGTACGTGACGACGACCGAACGCGCCGGATACACTCCCGAGCACGACATGATGATGGGGACGACCACGCATCAAACCGTTCCGACCACGACCGTCATGGGCACGCAGGTCCAGAATCCAACCGAGATCGCCCAAGGGAATTCGCTGACCATCGCTGATCAGCCGGCTGGCACGGAGATCACGGTACAGTCGCTCTCGCTTTCGCAGGAGGGCTGGGTCGCCATCCGCGATTCGGAAGGCAAAACGCTCGGCGCTGCGCTTTTCCCGCCAGGGGTACAGCAGAGCGTTTCGGTACCGCTCCTTCGCGCGACGACTGCGGGAGATACCTACCAGGCGCTCATCTACTTTGACGACGGTACCAAGACGTTCAACCTGAAGACCGAGACCATCGTCCTCAATATGGACGGAACGGTCGCCGGTACGACGTTCACGGCACAAAAGTAGGTTTCGGCCGGTGCGGCAGTAGCTTCTCCGGAGCATCGCCTGCCGTTCTCGAGCTGTCAGAAAAGCCCGCCGCATCACCGGCGAAAGGTTCGCGCAAAAGGAAACGCTCCTGAGAAGCTACTGCCGCACCGGCCGTTTCTCTTCATCCGCGGCTCTCCAGAGATACCACGAAGCGACCGACTCGTGCCCGCGCCACGCCTCGGCGAGCTTTTCCATTTGCTTTTTGGTCGGCAGAGAACGCAGGCCGTAGGCCTTTTGAAAGCCTTTCCTGATGCCAAGATCGCCGGTCGGTAGAATATCGAGCCGCTGCAGCGTGAAAATGAGCACCATGTGCGCCGTCCACTCGCCCACGCCCTTCACGGCAGTGAGGTGTTCGATGATCTCCTGGCTCGATTGTTTCGGGAATTTCTTTGGGTCGATGGTGCCGTCGAGGCATTTGCGCGCGAGGTCGCGCACGTATTCCACTTTTTGCATCGAGAGTCCGGCCGCGCGCAATTTTCTCGTAGGAATTTTGAGCAATGCTTTGGGTGTGGGCGGCTGCTTCGGAAAGAGAGCGAGCACGCGAGCATGTATCGCGCGCGCTGCGTAGCCCGAAAGCTGTTGGTAGATGATGGAACGTAAGAGTGCCTGGAACACGCCAGGGGAATTGGCGTGATAGCGCGAGAGGTCGGGAGCCCCGTGCTTTTTAATGAGCTTCGCGAGCTTCTTGTCGCGCTTCAAGACCGAAAGCGATCTGGCGTGGTTCGTTTTCATTGTTTCCGCGGAAGCGCGAATTGTACGGTCTGCCCGCTTTGCGTCAACGCAAGGGTCACCTGCGCGGTCTCGTTAGGGACCTCAAATTTGAGGTTCTCTCGGATAGTCGTCGATTGTCCTGGCGAGAGGGAAGCGACGTTCACGTCTATCACATCCTTTTCACCGTTCGACCATTGCACGGACACTTTGTAAGGGAACTCCCCGCTCACACTTCCCGTGTTCTTTATGGTGAACGAGAACGACGCGAACTGCCCCGCGGCGATACTCGTCGGCAGGGAAGCGGGATCGTTCAAAGAGATGGTCGCCGTTGGCAAAGACGTCGTTGTAGGAACCTGCGAAGTCGGCGCACTCGAGCTTCCATTCCCACCCCATGTCGCGTAGGCGATGAACGCAAGGGGAATAAGGATGACGAGAATCAATGCGCTTTTTTCCAGAAGTCCGTGAGTGCTTTTCATGTGACCCTATCGGGAATCGAACCCGAGTTAACAGCTTGAAAAGCTGCTGTCCTAACCACTAGACGATAGGGCCCTGCTTCGCCAAGGCTTCGCAGGGCGAGCCTCGTGAATGCGCAATAGTCTAGCGCATTTTCAAGACGTTCGAAAGTATGATATTTTTGGGCACGGTCAGATCGTTTGTGAGGTTTCCTTCCGGGAACCTCATCGCTTACATGCAACTTGCATGCAAGCTGCGGAGAGTTTCTGCTCTCCGCGAAGGAGAGGTGGCTGAGTGGTCTAAAGCACCGGTTTCGAAAACCGGCATGGGGCAACCCATCGAGAGTTCGAATCTCTCCCTCTCCGAGAGTCAATATGGTATACTAGCCGCGTTATGAATACAGCCAAAAAAGGAAAGGTAAGATGGATAGTTTTTAAAGATGGCGACTCCTGGTACGGCGTGGCTTTGGAGTTTAATCTTGTTGTCGAGGGTGATGATAAGGATGTTGTCGCGTTTGACCTTCAAGAGGCAATACGAGGTTATATTGAATCTCAAGCAAAGATAAAAGGGTCTAGAGTTGCTCCCCTTAATCAAAAACCGGATGCAGAGTATGAGAACCTTTGGAATGATTTACAAGCAGACAAACCGATTGCCAGCCCCATTTCGGTAAGCCAAGTCGGATACACGACCATTAACGCATAGCCTCGCTATGACAAAGGGGGTGTTCAACTGGAACTACTACGATGTGGTTGCGGTGCTCAAGCAACATAAATTTTATTTAAACCACACAAGAGGAAGTCATCATTATTACGTGGGGAGTGTAGGAGGGAAATTGCACCAGGTACAAGTTCCTTTCCATGGCTCAAAGACTTTTAAGCCTCGCACATTGAATGCCATGGTCCGACAATCGGGCCTCACACGGAGTGACTGGGGCCTGTAACTTTTACACAACCGGCTTCAATGTCATTCGCCTATCCTTCGGCTCGAAGAATGTGATGGTGAAAGGGTAGACCTTGCCGAGTTCGAGTTTCTGGCGAAGTTCTTCTTCGCTGCCGAACTCGGACACGTGCACCAAGCCCGCGACGCCTTCCTCGATGGAAGCGAGCGCGCCGTGCTTGTTGTACTTGATGACGACCGCGTCCACCTTCTGATCCTTTTTGTATTTCGCGGCCGCGGCTTTCCACGGATCGTCCTGCAGCGCTTTGATGGAAAGCGAGATCTTGTCGTCCTTTATTTCGATGACCTTCACCTTGACGTGCTCGCCCTGCTTGTAGCGCGTCTTCGGATTCTCGACGAGCGCCCAGTCCATTTCCGAAATGTGCACGAGCCCTTCGAGTCCTTCTTCCAATTTTACGAAGACGCCGAACTCGGTCGCGCCGGTCACGACGCCTTCGAGGACGTCGCCGACGTGGTACTTGCCGACCAACGTCGAGCGCTCAGACTGCCCCGCGCCCTTTTCGCCGAAGATGAGCTTCTGCTCTTTGGGGGAAGCGGTGATGATGACCATCTCGAGTTTCTGGCCTATCAACTTCTTGAGCTCCAGGAAGATCTTGTCCTTGTCGCCGTCCGGCACGCGCGGGTAGTGCGCGGCAGAAAGTTGTGATGCAGGCAAGAATCCTTGGATGCCTTGCCAGTGCACGATGAGCCCGCCTTTGTTGGCGTCGGTGATAGGGAGTTCAAAGACCGTCTTTTTCTGGAGCGCCTGTTCGGCCTCGTTCCACATCAAGGCCGCGCGGGCCTCGCGGAGTGACAGCTCGATGTAGCCCTCTTCATTCTCAAGGCCGACGACTTTCGCCGTGACCATGTCGCCAAGGTGCACGTTCTTCAGGGCCTCGCGCGCCGAGAGGTATTCGCGTCCGTAAATGATGCCGGTACCGAAAGGAGGCAGGTCGATGTAGACCTTTGCGCGGCCGACCGCGACGACTGGGCCTTCGACGACGTCGTCGAGCGAAGGCGCCTGCGGCGCGTTCCTCAAAAGCTCCTCCATGGGGCCGGAGGCTGCTGGTGTCGTCGGTTCCTCGTGTTCCGTTTCGGCGAGTATGTTCTTTTCTATTTCTGCTGTTGCCATTGTGTGCTCCGGACTATCCTGCTTACGCTACCGTGACTGAGGGCAGGGAAGTGTTACCGGAATAGTAATAAATAATGCCCACGTCGGGCTCGCACAATATATAGGAAAGAGTGCCTGGGCGCAAGCGTCGTCCCTACGTGGTATGATCGATTTCATGAGCATGGAAAGACGGGTCGGAAATAAAATAGGCGGCTTTTTCAGCGAATTTTGGGCGTTCGCCGCCAAGGGCAACGCCATCCAGCTTGCGATAGGTGTCGTCTTGGGCAGCTCCTTCGGCGCTATCGTCAACTCGCTCGTCAACAACATCATTACGCCGTTCATCTCCCTTTTGACGGGGAACGTGAATTTCGGCGCGCTCGGCTATACCATTCGATCGGCGACGACCGTGAACGGCACAACGACTCCCGCGCTCGTCATCGGCTACGGCGCGCTCATCCAGGCGACCATCAATTTCCTCATCGTCGGTCTCTCCATATTCTTGATATTCAAATTGCTGCAAGGGGTCATCAAGCGTTTCCAGCACCAGGAGGCCCAAACGCCGCCTTCGCCGCCGACCTCCAACGAGGAAAAACTGTTGGTCGAGATCCGCGACATATTGAAAAGTCAGTCGCAACAGAAAACAAAAAACCCCGGAGCTTGAGCAGCCCCGGGATTTTCTCTGTCGGCACGCGCTAGCGCTGCGTGCCAGCTGGAACGAACTTTTCCGGTCCTTGTGGCGACGGGCATCCGTCGCCGACGGGTTGGCCCAGCGTGCAGTTCGCGAAACCCTTGAACTGCTCGTGTTCCGTCTTGATCATCTGTTGGGTGGACGGCTTCACTTGCTCCGCGATGCGATCTTTCAATTCACTAAACACCGCATCGATCGCGATTTCCATGGCGCGGACCCTCGAGCACCCAAGCGGAACTATCGCGTCGGCGTAAAGTTTGCCGTTTTCGATGACCACGTACGTTTTGTTGGGAACGCACGGGTCACTTTGCCCGAACGCCGGGCACGTGGCCAGTAATCCTGCGGCCAGGATCAAGCCGAAGCGTGCTTGCTTCATCGCCACTTCCTTTCTTGAGAATTATTCTCACCTCCTCGTCCCTACTCAGAACGATCCTTGGGCGGAGGTGTCCTTGCATCATGCAACCAGATGCACGGTGTGTCAAATGAGATGTGGATACAACAAAAAATGGTACAATCGCGCCCATGATACTGACATTTCACGAAGGCGCGTGCGTGCGGGCACAGGCAGGAGATACGACGCTAGTGTTTTCGCCCGTTTCGAAGAAATCCAAGAACTTCAAAGCGGCGAATTTCGGTGCCGACGTCGCGTTCATCTCGCTCAACAATCCCGACATGAACGGTGCTGAAGAGGCCAGTCGTGGGGACAAAAAGCCGTTCGTCGTTTTTGGACCGGGCGAGTATGAGATAAAGGAGGTCACGGCAGCCGGGTTTCCCTCGAAGTCGAAATACGGCGGGGAGGAGCGCATCAACACCGTCTTCGCACTCACGTTCGACGGCATGAACGTACTCTACCTCGGCGCGCTCGGCAGCGCGGAACTACCGAAGGACGTCTTCGAGATGGATTCTCCGGACATTCTCATCACGCCCATTGGCGGACAGGGAACGCTTTCCCCGGCCGAGGCCGCGAAGCTCGCGGTGAAGCTCGAGCCGAAAGTCATCATTCCCATTCTCTACGACGACAAAACACTCAAGCAATTTTTGAAAGAAGCGGGAGACGAAGGGGTGAAGCCGGTGGAAAAACTGACCGTGAAGTTACGCGACCTCGTCGGGAAAGAGGGCGACGTCGTAGTGTTACAATCGTAGGATGGTGGTCCGCAGAACGCTCAACAAGTTGCGCACGCGCTCACGCGAAGATCGCATGGCGATAGCGGGGTGGATCGCGATAGTCGTCGTCGTGGTTCTCTTCATCGGCTGGGTCGTCTATTTTTTCCAGAGCATCACGCAGGCTCCCGCGCCGGATTTTCAAAGCGCGGTCAACAGTTTGAACCCCAACGGCCTCTCGCAAGCCTACGCCTCGTCGACCCAGTACCTGACCTCCACGCAATCTCAATAAAAACAGCCGCCACCGAGGCTAAACCTCGGTGGCGTGTATGTTTTTATCCATCGACCAGGGTCGGCATCACGCCGCGCAAGTCGATCTCGATTTCCACCACGGGCTCGAACGTCTGGTTCTTGAACCGTTTTAACTTTCTCGCCTTGCGTTCCAAGGCTTCCAAAGATTTGTCACGGTAAAACCCGACGTAATGCTCGTTCTCGCAACTGCTATGCGAAGGGCCCTTGTATTCCGTGACGAATCTGTGGATCAGATCGTTGTTAATCGTCAGGTTTCGCGCCGTAACAACGCTGGTACGAAACGTAACCATGGGCAGTCCGCCGAGTAGCAGCAAGATGCGCGCAAGAACGGGGTAGTACTTAAGAGGAGCTTTGGTATCTTCGGGCATGAAAAACCTCCATTCATGGCCTCGCGAACACCGTATCGATGTCGCTGATTAGAATAATGCAACTCAAAACAAGAAGAGTCAAGTAAATATTTGTGCCGAAGTAGAGCCATTTTTGACTGGATTTCATGTCTCATTTTTGGTATAATTTGAGCACATATGGCAGCGAAAAAGGACGAGAAAAAGCCCGATTCTGAGGCCCCAAAGGGGCCTCATGTGAATGTGGTGTCGCGTTCCATCTCAACGGAGATGCGTGAGTCATATCTCGACTACGCGATGTCCGTCATCACTGCGCGCGCTTTGCCTGATGTGCGCGACGGCCTGAAGCCCGTGCACCGCAGAATTCTCTACGCGATGCAGGAGGCCGGACTCACCGTTTCGGCCAAAACGAAAAAGTCGGCTACTGTCGTCGGCGACGTCTTGGGTAAATATCACCCGCACGGCGACGCCTCCGTGTACGACGCGATGGTGAAAATGGCGCAGGATTTTACGATGCGTTACCCGCTTATCATCGGGCAGGGCAACTTCGGTTCCATCGACGGTGATGGCGCGGCGGCATATCGTTATACTGAAGCGAAAATGTCGCGGCTTGCAGGAGAAATGCTCCGAGATATCGACAAAGAAACGGTCGCGTTCACCTCGAATTACGACAACACCAAAAAAGAGCCGAGCGTCCTGCCGGCGGCCATCCCGAATCTTCTTTTGAACGGGACGCTTGGCATCGCGGTCGGCATGGCGACCAACATTCCGCCGCACAACCTGCGCGAAGTGTGCGACGCCGCCATCCACCTCATCGAAAATCCCGACGCTGCGACCGAAGATCTTTTGCAGTTCGTACAGGGCCCGGATTTTCCGACCGGCTGCATCGCGTTCAACCAGAAAGACATCGCGCATGCCTACGCGACCGGCCGCGGCCCCGTCGTCGTGCGCGGCAACGCGGAAATAACGGAAGGCAAAAAGGGCGACTACCAGATAATCGTCACCTCGATCCCGTTCCGCGTGAACAAGTCAGACCTTCTCACGAAGGTCGCCGATTTGGTGCACGAGAAAAAGCTCGAGGGCATCCGCGACATACGCGACGAGAGCACCAAGGACATCCGCATCGTCATCGAACTTAAGAACAACGCCAACCCGCAGACGGTACTCAACTACCTGTACAAGCACACGCAGCTCGAGGAAGCCTTCCACTACAACGTCGTCGCGCTCGTCGACGGCGTGCCGCAGACGCTTTCGTTGAAAGCCCTTCTCGAATATTTCATCGAGTTCCGCAAAGAGGTCGTGACGAAACGCACGCAGTTCGACCTTGCCAAGGCGAAAGAGCGCGAGCACATATTGCTCGGCCTCAAGAAAGCGCTTGACCACATCGACGAGATAATCGCGCTCATCAAGAAGTCGAAAGATGTCGATGATGCGCGCAAGCAGTTGATGGCGAAGTTCAAATTCTCCGAGCGTCAGGCCAATGCCATTCTCGACATGCGCCTCCAGAAACTTGCCGGCCTCGAGCGCAAGAAGATAGAGGACGAATTGAAGGAAGTACAGGCCCTCATCGAGGAATTAGAAGCGCTTTTGAAAAGCCCGAAGAAGCTGATGGACCTTATCAAGAAGGAGATCCGCGAAGTTGTCGAGAAATACGGCGACGAGCGTCGCACGAAGATCGTCAAAAAGGGTGCGACCATCTTGAGCGCCGAAGACCTTGTTGCCGACGACGATTACGTGCTCGTACTCACGCAGGGCGGGTACATCAAGCGTACCAACCCGCAGGAATATCGCAGGCAGCGCCGCGGCGGCGTGGGCGTCGTCGACCTCGACACCAAGGAAGAGGATTTCGTCACGCAATTCCTGACCGCGAGCGCCCACTCCGACCTTCTCTTTTTCTCCGACCGCGGCAAGGTCTACCAATTGAAAATGTATGAGCTGCCCGAAGGCAGGCGTGCAACGAAGGGCAAATCCATCATGAATTTCATCTCGCTCGAGCAGGGCGAGCAGATAACCTCGATACTTGCCATGCCGAAAGAAAAGAAAGTCGTTGAAGGGCTCTCGCTTTTCATGGCGACGAGGAACGGCACGGTGAAGCGCGTCGCGGCGAAGAATTTCTACGAAGTGCGCCGCTCGGGCCTCATCGCGATAGGCCTCGACAAAGGCGATGCGCTCATCACCGCACAGTTCGTGCACAAAGGCGATGACGTCATCATGACGACCGCTAAGGGGCAGTCAATTAGATTCCTTGCTGAAGACGTACGCGAAATGGGCCGCCCGGCTGGCGGCGTGCGCGGGATGAAGTTGAAGAGTGGGGACACGATCGTCGGTAGCAGCGTCATTCCGAAAGGCGCGAAGGACGCAGAACTGCTCGTGCTTTCCTCGACGGGCTATGGCAAAAAGACCCCGCTTTCGGAATACAAGCAGCAGGGCCGCGGGGGGAGCGGCATCAAAACGATGTCCATCACGGCAAAAACGAAGCAGCTCATCGGCGCGGCGGTCGTCATGGGCGGCGGCGAACTCGTTGCGATGTCCAAGAAATCACAGACCATCCGCACCGGCCTCGATGAAATTCGAAGTTCCGGCCGCGCGACCCAGGGCGTGCGCGTCATGAAACTGCGGGAAGGGGATTCGGTCGCGTCGTTCGTCGTGTTTGGAACAGAGACGGGAGAGGCTTGACTGGAGAAGCGAGCTGGCGTACTACGGGTGTGGCATACGAACGGAGTCCAGCATGGAACATGCGACAGCTAACGATAACAAGCCCCTTATCGTCATCGAGCGCGATCCGAAGGCGCGCGACATTCCGTGCTGCTTTTGCGGTCGGACAAAACGCACGCACCCAAACCTGGAGTTCGCAACGGACGGTAGATCGGCGATCTGCACCCAACACGTTGAAGAGGCGTTGTTCTTGATCAACAATGTCTCGGACCGAGCGGACCTTTCGCGTCTTATGGATAACATGCGGAAGCTCTGGCAGGCTCGCGTCGCGGAGAACGGACTGCCCACAGTATGAGATTGCGGCGGCGCCAAGGCGCCGCCGTTTGCTATATAATTGTCTTGATGCAGCACACTGCACACCATTTCGTGCCGGATACGGCAGGGTTCGCACAGCCGGAGGGCAACGCCTCGTTGCTCGCCATTCAACCGGGTATGTCGGTCGCCGATTTCGGTGCGGGATCCGGCGCATACATTTGGCCTATCGCCAGGACGCTCGCGAATTCGGGACACCTCTTCGCCATCGATGTTCAACAAGATCTTTTGCGTCGCATTCACAACGAAGCGCAGAAACGCGGCATCACCAATCTCAAGATACTCTGGGCCGATCTGGAGAAACCAAAAGGTTCCAAGATCGCCAAGGAATCGCTCGACGTCGTCCTCATTTCCAATCTTCTCTTCCAAGTGGAAGACAAGAACGCCGTGCTTGCCGAGGCGCACCGCATCTTGAAGCCATCGGGCAAGCTCGCGGTCATCGATTGGTCCGACAGTTTCGGCGGAATGGGGCCGCACAAAAACGCCGTTGTCACGAAGCAAGCGGGGGCGACGCTCATTCAAAAGAACGGATTCCGCATTGATTTCGCGTTCCCAGCAGGCGCGCACCACTGGGGGATCGTCGCGTACCCCATGCGCATTTGATATGCCAAAGAAGATATCCACGTTCCAGATCATTCTCCTCGCCGTCTTCGGCGCGATAGGCGTCGGCGCCGTGCTCATCTTCGCGCTCGCGACCGCAGGGGGCGGCAGCGGCGGCATTTCTCCGGTCACGGTGTGGGGGCCGTTCGACGCGAATGCGATGAAAGAAGTTTTGCGAGAGGCCGCGCAGCAAGACAACCGCCTTTCGCAGGTCACCTACGTACAGAAAGACCCGACGACCTTCGAAGCGACTCTCGCCAACGCGCTCGCGAGCGGAAGCGGACCCGACATCTTCGTCCTACGCGGCGACGAAGCGCTCTACGACGCGAACAAGGTCTACGAGATCCCGTATTCGTCACTCTCGCAGTCGCAATTCAAGACAACCTTCGTAGATGCGGCCGATCTGTATCTCTCGCCAAGCGGAGTGCTCGGGCTGCCTATCCTCGTCGACCCGCTCGTACTCTATTGGAACCGCGACTCGCTCGCGACCGCCGGCATTGCGCAGCCGCCGGCGTACTGGGATCAGGTCCCTTTCATGGCGCAGACGCTGACGCAGAAAGACCAAACCGGGCTCGTTCAGAAAAGTGCCATCGCGCTCGGCACATACCAGAACATCAGCGCCGCAAAGGATATCCTTGCCACACTCATCCAGCAGGCGGGCGGACAAATAACGATGCAGAACAGTGCCGGACAATACGTGGCGGGACTCTCCCAAGGCGGGTCGACCTCCAAAGGCGCCCAGAACGCACTTTCGTTCTACACGGAGTTCGCGAACCCGTCGCAGAGCGACTACTCCTGGAACGCGGCGCAGCCGGACGCTCGGCAGACCTTCGCGGGCGCGCGCCTCGCGATGTACGTCGGCTATGCGAGCGAGGAGCCGCTGATACAGGCCGCCAACCCCAACCTGAATTTCGCTGCAGCCGCGATACCGCAGGTGCGCAGCGCCCAAAACTCGGTCGACGGCGGGCAAGTCTACGCGCTCGCTATTCCGCGGAACGACCCGAATCTCCAGAGCGCGCTCACCGTCGCCTACCTCATGGCGTCCGCGCCTTTCGACAGTGCGCTTGCCCAGGCGCTCGGCGTCGCTCCGGCACGGCGCGATGTCCTCGCGCAGGGTGCGCCGACCACGACCGCAGCGACGAGCGACGCGTCGCTTTTCTACAAAATGGCGCTCATCGTCCGCACGTGGGCCGATCCGAACCCGTTGGAGACCGCCTCCGTTTTTCAGGATATGATTGAGAATACCGAAAGCGGCGCGGTGCAGGTGCCCGACGCTATCGGCAGGGCGAACCAGCAAATTACGAACTTACTCGGTCAGGTGCAAACAACGTCACAATGAAAAACGTGGCAACAGCGTGGGGGAGAAAGGCGGGTGCGGCGCTTGGCGCTCTTTTGGGGTCGGCAATGCCGCTCCTCGTGTTCGCGCAATCGAGCACGTTCAATAATCCCGCCAAAGACGCGAGCTTCCAGGCTTTCATCGCGGATTTCCTGAAAGCCATCGTCGAGATATCGCTGCCCATCCTGACGCTCTTCATCGTCTACGCGGGCTTCAAGTTCGTCTTCGCGCGCGGCAACCCGGACGGAATCAAAGAGGCAAAGCGGAATTTTCTCTACGTTATTTTGGGCGCCATTCTCATCCTCGGTGCATGGGTATTGGCGACACTCATCGCCTCGACGGCGACGCAAGTACTCGGCGGCTCATGAAAAAGGGAGCACGGTTGGCTGCGTTTGCGGCGCTCGCGCTGCCTAGCATCGCGCTGGCGGCCGGCGTTCCGCAGAACTTCAAAGACCTCGCCAATCAGATCGTCGGCATTCTCAATAACGCGACGTTCGACCTTATCGTACTCGCGATCGTGATCTATTTCTATGGCGTTTCGACGAGCCTCTTTAAGGGGGAGAAGGGACGGGAGAATTTACGCCAGCAGCTCATATGGGGCCTCCTGGTTATTTTTTTCGCGGTCTCGATCTGGGGCGTCGTGCAGCTGCTGCAGAACACGTTCCTAAACGGAGGCGGAGGGGCGGGCGGAAGCGGCGTGAACGGCCAGAATTGCACCAGTCTCACTTGTCAGTTCGGCACTTCCGGATGACTATGCGACGCGTCGCCACTCTTTCGGCCTTCCTCGTACTCGCACTGCCGGCGGTCGCGCTCGCGTCGTCGACGACCGACTTCGTATCCGAACTTGCCGGACTTTTCTACGTCATCATCGGGCTCACGCTCGTCGCGGCCTTTCTCTTTATGGCTGCGGGCGTCATCATGTGGCTCATACGCCTCGGCACCTCGCCCACGTATCGCGACGACGCTATCCGTATGATGGAATGGGGCGTCGCGACCCTTTTCGCGCTCGTTCTCGTGCTCGCCGTCGTCGAATTCATACAGCGCCACACAGAGGCCACGCTCTACATCATCGGGATCGCCATCATCCTGCTCCTCATTTGGCTCGTCGTGACCTCCGGCGTCTTCGAGGGCGGCAAAAAAGACGAGGAATAACGCCTATCAGGGCGTATCCCGCCGCTACATAACTTTTCGGGGTGTCTCGGAGCGCTTGGCGCGAGAGGCAGGGCGTTTTCAGCAGAAAACGACCCGACCCCGAAAAGTATGTTGCGGCGAGATACGTTCCAGGCTATCCACAGGGGCGCTTGAGTTTTGGCTGTGGTGCCGTAGCATTGGAGTACTTAGCCCGATTCACATCATCTTCATTATATGCGCGCACGGACCATTACGAACACAGCCCTCGCCCTCGGACTCCTGACGCTTCCAGCGCTCGCTTCGGCGCAATCTCTTTTGAACACGCTCGGTTTCTTCAACGTGCTTTTGAACGGGCTCATCGGCCTTCTCATCACGCTCGCCATCATCGCGTTCTTCTGGGGACTCATCAAATACCTCTTCACCGGCGCGACCGAAGGCAAGGCGGAGGGGCTCAAGATAATGCTTTACGGTGTCATCACCATCTTCGTCATGGTCTCGATCTGGGGCATCGTCCGCCTCCTGCAATCCACCTTCCAGGTCACGTCGACCACTCCCGTCGTTCCGCAAGGCATTCAAATAACTCCGTAAGCTCGGAGAAGATCTCATGTCAGTCGGGGACGTCGTCGGACGATTCACCACCTACGTCATCGATCCCGCGCTCCTCATTCTCGCGGCGGCAGGGTTCTTTTATTTCGTATGGGGACTCGTCGTATTCTTGTTCGCTCTCGCCCAGGGCGGCGACACGAAGGAAGGAAAGAGCCACATGCTCTGGGGCGTCGCCGGCATGGTCATCATGTTCTCAGTGGTCGGCATCATCGCGCTCATCAACAACACCTTCAACTTCGGCGTCAATGTGAACCAGAACGGCAGCGCCTCCTACACGCCCAACACGAACATCACCAACATCAATCCGGGCGTGAATTTCTTCAAGTAGTGCTGGGGGAGAGACTCGAACTCTCAACCCTTGCGGGACATGGTCCTAAGCCATGCGCGTCTACCAATTTCGCCACCCCAGCGTAATGTCCGAGTATATCAGGCGGGAGGCTTCGTGTTGAGGAAGAACGAGAAGCGCGTCCCCCCGATCGTTTCGCTGGAATCGACGAACACTTCGGAACCGTGGCCGTTGATGATGTTCTTCACGAGGTAGAGACCGAGGCCCGAGCCGTTGGGACGCATGTGCAAAGCGTTCTCGCCGCGGTGGAACTTGGTGAAAATGAACGGAAGCTCCTTTTCGGGGATGCCGATGCCCGTGTCGGCGACGATGACCTCGACGCGGTCGTTGCTCGCGGGCTTCAGCGACACCGTGATGCGGCCGCCCCGGGGCGTGTAGTCGATCGCGTTGGTGATGAGGTCGAAGAGCGCCAAGGAAATGCGCTCCGCGTCGGCGTACACGAGCGGGACTGGCCCATGTTCGAATACGATCGAATTGCCATGCTCTTCGGCGACCAACGCGAAGTCGTTGACCAGTTTTTCAATGACCGGAACGATGTCGACCTGCTCGAACACATATCCGAAGCGCCCTTCCTCGATGCTCGCCGTCGCAAGGATGTGGCCGATAACGAGCTGTGTGCGCTTCAGGGGCTTGCTGAGATTCTGTATGATCTTTTGCTTCGTTTCCTCCGAAGTCGAGGGGTCGAGCAGCTCTTCGATGCTCCAGGTCAGCTCCGAGATGGGCGTGCGCAGTTGATGCGCGGCAACCATCAGGAAGGTCGACTTCTCGTTCGTCACAGTCTTGTCCTGTTCTCCGACCTGCAGTCCGCGCGCGGCCATCGCGCTCACCCCGCGTCCGAGCGCTCCGATCTCGTCGCGGTGGAGTTTGGGGAAGATGGGCACGCCCGAGTCGTGCGGCTCGTTCGTCTCGGAAAGCCATCGCGCGAGGGCTTTTACGGGCGTCACGAAAACCCCGTCGCCGAGAATGAATCCGATGCCGATCCCGAGCACGGCGATGCAGCCGACGAGCACGAGATAGAAGCTGACGGTGATGCCGCCCGCGCTGATGGTCCCGCCCAAGACGCGCTCCAGGCTGACCCCGAGCGTTCCGGCCGGCCAGAATTTCTCGGCAACTAGAAGGGCGACGGGCGGAAGGGCCGTAACGATAAGGATAAGGAGAAGTTTCAATTGCAACGGCACGAGGACACCATCCTTCTCGGTCGTCGTTTCCGTATTAGGGGGCTGCGCGTTGCCCGATCTTGCCATACGTTTTCAAAAAATGCGCGTGCTCATAGCTTCATCGCTTGGACCTTCTCGACGATGCTCTTGGGAGTCGTGTTCGCCTTTACGAGATAGTCGATGACGCCGAACTTGCTCGCGCGCTGCCGGTCGTTCTCTTCGCCCAGGTTCGAGAGCACGATGACGGGGATGTTCGCGCACGCGGGATCTTTTTTTATCTCTTCCAACACCGCGAAGCCGTCTTTCTTGGGCATCAAGATGTCGAGCAGGATGAGCCCGGGTTTCCACGATTTTATTTTGTCGACCGTTTCGTCGCCGTCGAAGGAGCCCATCACGTCGAACCCGCTGCTCTGGAACCTGTTTATCAAGATGGAGGAGAGCAACGAATCGTCTTCGGCAACAAGTACCTTCATACCCTATACGGTACTAGGTATGGCGCAATGTTCAAGACGTCAGTGTGCGCATCTCGGCATACGAACACCCCCGGCTCGCGGGGCCAGGGGTGTCGCGGGAAGGTCTTCAAGACAAAGAAGTGCCCTCGTCGGGCACCGGAACACCCAGCTTCCGCTTGGTGTGCCTGACGTCGGCGAGAAGAAGCGCCGAGCGCGTGAGGACGACCTCGCGTGCGTTCTCGGGCACGACGGGCGAAACGCCCATTTGCCGGGCTTTCATGTCGCCCCACTGTCTGTCCGCTTCCGAAAGTTCTGAAGGATCGATGAACATCGGGGTACTCCGTTTGGTGGTACCCCCTGGGTAGTGACGAGACTGCCGACGCGGGCTTTCAGTCTTACTGTATTCCGCCCAGCACTACGTATTGGGCATCTTCATTCGGAAATACAAAAGCGAGACTTGTGTCTCGCTTTTGTATTTCGCTCTCTCGTCCGCCCAGTAGGACATGAACATCTGGGAAACCCACGGTTTTCCCAGACCTTCCTCCGCGGGAAACTCCCGCTTCCCGACCCCTTCCCGTTCGAATCCCACTGCTCGTAATCTCCGATTCCGCCCTGTTGTACGACACTAAAACCGCTTTCATGGAGGCAGCAGGGGAGCCCAGCCCGCTTTACTGTGCTGCTTTTATCCAAAATTGATGGCTACCGCAGCGATATCGGAACGGTTTTATATAAAAACGAAGCCGCAGGCATGCGGCTTCTTAGAGGATACTGATAATACAGATAGTCCGCTATTTCAATTTACTTTGATATTTGTCCCGAAAATCCAGAAAGAGCTCGTTACTGTAACTCCCTGCTACGCCGAGTGCGCAATATTCACGCGGGCCTCGTTCCAAAGGCAGAAGGGCTGGCTGACCACCTTCGATCGAGGTGTTTTCGGGAGAGTTAATGTACAGCACCGCAGTAATGACCCCTTCCGGGAAGCGCGGTTGGAGAAAGGCGACTGCACGTGCGAAATCCTCGCCTCGGAGAAGAACGGCCCCTGTGTACTTACCCTTGTGGCGATAGTCATATCCGCATTCTTGGATTCCCGACGTTCGATAGAGTTCAACAAGGCTTACCTCCTCGAGCGCGGTCTGAGCGAAGACTCTTTCACGCAGTGAGACGAGAGAAAGAAAAGCTGACAACAGAAGAATTCCGTATCGTTTGCCGGACATCGTACGCTCCATCAAAAATCAACCTGTGATGAGCATAGGTCTCCTTAATCTCACTGTCAATTTTTCCGCCCAGTAGGATTCGAACCTACGACCGTTCGCTTAAGAGGCGACTGCTCTACCAACTGAGCTATGGGCGGTGCGTTGAAATGTAGCAGAAAATTCGTGCATCGCAATCGTTATTTGCCGCTTCGCCTTATAGATTCACGGATCAAAAGTGTAGAACCCAAAATGTAGAGCACCGCATCGAGAAGCGACGGGAGAGAGGGATATGATGCATAGAAAAAGTAGAGAACACCTGTTGCGGCAAGCAGTTCCAGCGAGCCGTACCACACACCGAGCGCACCGAAATGATCCTTATGCGTAAGGATCGGATACCCAATTCCAACCGTGGCCGCCGATAGCGCGAGGCCGAGCACGACGGGAAGCCAGTTCGGTAGGAATAAAAGAGAAACAACGTATATTCCGACACTCGCGCATGCCGAGTAACGAAGGAGATCTGATCGGATCTTGCTTCCTAGTATCGCGAAGCCGGAAAGATATATAAGGTGGGCAAGCAATCCCACGAATACAAGATGCGTGCCAGGAGACAAGAGGTTTACCAAATAGAAAATGAGCGCGATGACTCCCGCGATACTCGACAATAACAACCACCGTTTCTGCGCCATACGCTACCAGTATAGCAACCTGTGCCGGGGGTGGGACTCGAACCCACAAACCCTTTCGGGTCAAAGATTTTAAGTCTTCCGCGTAAACCATTCCGCCACCCCGGCTTCGTCCCCCGAAGCTTTAGCGCGGAGGAGGACTGGAGGCCACGGCGGGAGTTGCACCCGCCCAGTAGCGGTTTTGCAGACCGCCGCGTTGCTACTTCGCCACGTGGCCGTGGAAAGCCAATCAATTCTAGTATGTTCCGCCCTTAGCGCCAAATAACGATTGAGCAGGCCGGCCGCCAGGCTTTGCTACTTCGCCACGTGGCCAACACTCGCAACGACCAAACTATAGCATCACTTTCGTGTTAATTCATCGACCCGCTGGCGGCTCTTCTCGCCGACGTCGATCTCGAACTCGATGGTCGGAAGAGGATGCAACTTCGCTTTCGCGTGTAAGTATTCTCGGAATTCGGAGCGCATGCGTCTCGCAAACGCGAGCGCCTTCTCTTCTTGCGTGTCCGGTAGGACGGTGAGGAATATGACGGCGTGCTTATAGTCCGATGAAAGTTCGGAGCGAGTCACGGTGATGAGCGATTCGTGGTTGGACTCGCGCGCGAGGAAAAGCGCGGCGTGATGCGCGATGGATTCGTTGAACTGTTCGGGGCGGCGGCTCATGGTGTTATTCGATCCTCGTGACGATGCACTCCAAGATGTCGCCCTGCGCTATCTCGAAATCAGCCTCGATCTGTGCGCCGAATTCGGAACCTTCCTGCACGCGGTCCGCGTTCTGTTTGTTGGTCTGGATGTTGAGTATCTTTCCTGTGCCGAGCGGCAGGTTGCGACGGATAATGCGCACGTCTCCTTTTTTCTCAAGAAATCCGGTGATAACGGAACCGCCGACGACATGTTCCGTCTTGCGGCTCGAAAATTGCTTCAGGACCTTCGCGCGGCCGACCACCTCTTCGACCTTGCGTTTGGGCCGAGTTTCCTTCAAAAGCTCCGCGAGCCGTTCGGTCATTTTATAGATGATGTCGAACGTCTCCACCCGTATCCCGTCGCGATCCGCGAGGACTTGCGCGACCGGATCGATACCGACGTTGAAACCGACGACGACCGCGATCTCTTTCGAGCCGATCGCGCTCTTGATGTCGCCCTCGGAAATCGTTCCCATGCCGGATTGCACGACCTGCACACCGGAATATTCGTCGCCAAGCTTTTCGAGCTCGAAGGTGATGGCGTCGAGCGAGCCTTGCGAATCCGCGCGTATGACGAGCGGCATGACGAAACGTTCTGTTCCTTCCGGGGAATCTGCGGCAAGAACAGTTTGGGGCCTCGGTTTGGCGGACCGCGCCCGTTCTTGAGCTTTTTCCGCATCACGCTTTCTCTCGAATGCTTTGAAGGCGCTGCCGACTTCGGGCAACTCGCTGAAGCCGATGAGCTGCACGGGACTCGAAAGGGCAGCTTCTTTGACCAATATTCCAGCGGCACTTTCCATGATCCGCACGGGCGAAAGCGCCGTACCAGCTACCACGGACATGCCGCTTTTCAAAGACCCGTTCTTGATGATGAGGGTAGCCGCCAATCCGCGTTTCTGGTCGCGGTGCGCCTCGATGACGAATCCTTCGGCGGGCACCGACGCGCTGCCTTTCAGTTCCTGCACCTCGGCGACCAAAAGGATGAGGTCGAGCAGCTCTTCGACGCCTGTACCGACCTTCGCAGAGATAGCCGCCCACGGCACGTCGCCGCCGTATTTTTCCAGGAAGACGTTCTGTTCCAGGAGCGAAGAAATGGTGCGCTGCATGTCGGCGTTCGGCTTGTCTATTTTGTTGACGGCGACGACGAACGGGATCTTCGCGTCGCGGATCTCCTGGAGCGCCTCGAGCGTTTGCGCCTTGACGCCGTCGTCGGCCGCAACGACCAGTATGGCGATATCGGCGACCGACGCGCCGCGGCGGCGGATCGCCTGGAACGCCGCGTGGCCCGGAGTGTCGATAAACGTTATTTTCTTGGTTTGGCCGTTCCTCGTGCGCTCGATCTCATAGGCGGCGATCTTCTGCGTGATGCCGCCGGCCTCTTGTCCGACCGTGTTCGACTTGCGGATGAAATCAAGCAGCGTCGATTTGCCGTGGTCGACGTGCCCCAAGACCGCCACAACGGGCGGACGCTCTGCTTGCTCTGATTTGGCTGAAGACATAGAGGTTTTGGGAGGCCATAGGCGGCTTTATGGAAACCAGTATACTCATCTCATGTGGTTTTCCAAGCGCAGGATCTATCTTGATTACGCGAGCGCGACGTCGCTTTTGCCGGAAGCTGCCGCCGCGATGCACGCGGCCGAGCGGTTCATCGGCAACCCCGGCGCGATACACAAAGAAGCCGTCGAGGCGAAACGCGTGCTGCAAGACGCGCGGGAGCGCATCGCGAAGGTACTCGGATGTAAGGCTCGCGAACTCATCTTTACCTCCGGGCTGACGGAAGCGAACAACCTCGCGGTCGTTGGGTACGCTCGCAAGCTCGAACGCATCAAGCGGAGCTTGAGCGGAACGCACTGGATCGTCAGCGCGATGGAGCACGCGTCGGTCTTGGAATGTTTCTCCGAAGTGGAACGACTGGGCGGGGAAGTTTCGCATGTGATGCCGGATGAAAAGGGGATCATCACGCCGGAGAAGGTCGCCGCCGTTTTGAAAGCGGGGACGGTGTTCGTTTCGGTCGGATGGGCGAACAACGAGATCGGTACCATTCAGCCGCTCGGAAAGATCGCTGAAGCCATTCGCGCGCACGAAGAAAAGAACGGTACGACCGTCATCTTTCACACCGACGCGGGCCAGGCGCCCCTCTACGAGCCGACGGTCGTGCACTCGCTCGGCGTCGATCTTTTGAGCTTGAGCGCGTCGAAATTGTACGGACCGCACGGCACCGGCGCGCTCTACATCTCGAATCGTACGGATTTGGCACCCGTCATTCTCGGGGGTGATCAGGAAAGGGGACTACGGGCGGGCACGGAGAATGTGGCGCTTGCCGCCGGATTTGCCGCGGCTTTTGAAGGTATTGCCAAAGAGAGACATGTGGAATCTAAGCGATTGCAAAAGATGCGCGATGACCTTGCTCACGAACTTCTCGTGCACATTCCCGGCCTTGTCGTAAATGGCGATAGCAAACGCGCGCTCCCGCACATGCTGAATATTTCCATCCCGAATATCGACTCCGAATACCTCACACTTTCGCTCGACCATGTCGGCATCGCGGTCTCGACCAAGAGCGCGTGCAACGAAGGCGAAAAAGCATCCCACGTCGTGGAGGCGCTTGGAGAAGAGTTGTGGCGGGCCGAAAATACGCTGCGCATTTCGCTCGGCCGCGACACGAAAAAGGGCGATATCGCGCAGGTTATCGGCGCACTTTCCGAGTTGGCGGCGCGTGCTATAGTGCCCGCATGGACATCGAGAAACTGACGAAATCACAGATCGTCCTCTTGACCCTCCTCATCAGCTTCGTCACGTCGATCGCGACGGGTATCGTTACCGTTTCCCTGATGCAGCAGGCGCCGCCGACGATCGCAGAGACGGTCAACCGCGTCATCGAACACACGATAGAGGCTGCCACCTCGACCAGATCCCAATCCGCCGCGGTGGTGGAACAACGGACCGTCGTCGTGAACGACGCCGAGCTGGTCGCGCAAGCGGTCAAGGTCATCGGTCCTTCCATCGTCAAGGTGTATACCGACGATACCGACCAGCCACAATTCCTCGGACTCGGCGTCGTCATCGACGCTTCGGGCACTGTCGCGGCCGATATCGGCGCCCTCGGCGACCGCGCGGAGGCGACGGTCACGACCTCGGACGGCACCAGCTTGCGTTCGTTCGTAACCTCGCGCGACACCGCTTCGGGCCTCCTCTACCTGACCCCGGCAACGACGACCGACGCCACGCTTTCGTGGGATCCGGCACCGCTTTCGAAGAGCGATCCGTCCCTCGGACAGGTCGTCGTCGCGATAGCGGGCGAGAACAACACACAAATATCCCAGGGACTCGTGACGGAGTTGCTTCCGGCCGATACCGGGACGAAAGCACCGGAAACCATCGGCACGGACCTTCCGGCTTCGTCGATCCTTCCCGGCTCGGTCATTGTCGACACGAGCGGTAACGTCGTCGGCGTAAGCACCGGCATCTCGCGAGCGTCATCGCTCTCGGGATTCGTTCCCGCATCGCTCCTCGGTGCAACAAAAAGCGAAAATTAGTGTATAATAGGTGTATCTATGGCAACTCCCTTCAACAACTACACGACGAAAGCGAAGGAGGCCGTGCATCGCGCGCACCAGCTCGCGGTCGAGCGCGGCCACAACCAGGTTTCGACGCTGCACTTGCTCTCCGCGCTCCTCATGCAGGAGGAATCGATGGTGCTCCCGATGCTCGAACAGATAGAGATCGACGTCGCGCACCTCACTGATTCCGTCCTTGAGACGATCGAAGGCGGCAGCGGCGCTACGGCCGTGTCGCCCAGCTTTCAGCTCTACCTGACGCCGGAATTGGTCCGCGTTTTCGAAGCCGCGCCCCGCATCGCGGCCTCCTTCAACGACCAGTTCGTCTCGCCCGAACACTTGCTCTTGGCGATCGCGGAGCATCCGGGTCCCGCCTCCGACATCCTGGCTCGTTACCGCATCGACCGCACCGCGCTCGCGAGAGTCCTCACCGACATCAAGGAGGGAAAGATCCGCGACACCGAATCGGCATCAAAGCCGCGCGCGTTGTCGCGCTTCGCCCGCTCACTCACCGAACGCGCTCGCGAGAACAAGCTCGATCCTGTCATCGGCCGCGACACGGAGATCACGCGCGTCATTCAGATACTTTCACGCCGCACCAAGAACAATCCAATCCTCATCGGAGAAGCGGGCGTCGGCAAAACGGCCATCGCCGAGGGGCTTGCAAGCCGCATGGCGTCCGGCGACGTGCCGGAGAGTTTGCGCGGCAAAGAGTTGGTCCAGCTCGACCTTGGCCTCCTCATCGCCGGCACGAAATATCGCGGTGAATTCGAGGAACGGCTGAAGGCGGTCATGCGCGAAGTCGAACGCTCCGAGGGCAAGATCATCCTTTTCATCGATGAGATACACACGTTGGTCGGCGCCGGGGCCGCGGAAGGCTCGATGGACGCGTCCAACATGCTGAAGCCCGCGCTTGCGCGCGGCGAGATCCGCGTTATCGGCGCGACGACCCTCAAGGAATACCAGAAGCACATCGAGCACGACGCGGCACTGACGCGCCGTTTCCAGCCGGTCTACGTCAACGAACCGTCCGTCGAGGACGCCGTCGCCATTTTGCGCGGCTTGAAGGAGCGCTACGAGCTCTACCACGGCGTCCGCATCACCGACGACGCTATGGTCGCCGCCGTGCAGCTTTCCGTCCGCTACATCACCGAACGATTCCTGCCCGACAAGGCAATCGACCTCATCGACGAGGCCGCCTCCGCGCTGCGCCTTTCACTCGAGAACATGCCGCCGCAGCTCGAGGACGCGCACCGCCAGATAACGCGTTTGGAGATCGAAAAGGAAGCCCTGAAGAAAGAAGCCGAAGAGGGCATCGAGAAGGCGCTCACGCGCGTGAAGTCGATCGAAAAGGAGGTCGCCGACCTCCGCGACTCGACGCGCGAACTCGAGATGAAGTGGAAGAACGAAAAAGAGACGCTCGCGGAGATCAAGAAGGCGAAGGGAGAACTCGAGCAGTCGCGCATCGACGCCGATTCCGCGGAGAACATAGGCGACCTCACCAAGACCGCCGAGATCCGCTACGGCACCATACCCGCGCTTGAGCACCAGATCGAGGCGGCGACCAAGCGTCTCAAGAAATTGCAGCAAACCCGCCGCGTCCTCAAAGAAGAGATCACCGCCGAAGACATCGCGGGGGTCGTTTCCCGCTGGACCGGGGTGCCGGTCTCCCGCATGCTCGAAGAGGAAGCGGAAAAGCTCTCGCGCATGGAAGAAGAACTCAAAAAGCGCATCGTCGGCCAGGACGAAGCCGTGCAGAAAGTTTCCGACGCCATCAAGCGCTCTCGCGCCGGCATCGCCGATCCCAACCGCCCCGTCGGCTCATTCCTGTTCCTCGGCCCCACTGGGGTGGGGAAGACCGAGCTCACGCGTTCGCTCGCGGAATTCCTCTTCAACAGCGACAAGGCGCTCATCCGTGTCGACATGTCCGAATACATGGAGAAGCACAGCGTTTCCAAAATGATCGGCTCGCCGCCCGGCTACGTTGGCTATGACGAAGGCGGAGGACTCACCGAACTGGTGCGGCACCGCCCCTATTCCGTCATCCTCTTCGATGAAATAGAGAAGGCACATCCGGAGGTGTTCAACATCCTCCTGCAAGTGCTCGACAACGGCCGCCTCACCGACGCCAAAGGCCGCACTGTCAACTTCAAGAATTGCGTCATCATCATGACCTCGAACATCGGCGCCGAACACATCGACAGGATGTCCTCGCTCGGCTTCGCGAGCGGCGGCTCCTCGACCGAGGGCGAGCGTTACGAGCAGGTGAAGAGCAAGGTCACGGATTCTCTGAAGGAATTCTTCCGCCCGGAGTTCTTGAACCGTCTCGACGACGTCATTCTCTTCAACATTCTTTCGCACGAAGCCATTCTCGACATCGTACGCATGCAAGTGGATATCGTCGCGAAGCGTCTCGAAGAGAAACAGATAACGCTCCGTCTCACGAAAGAGGCGATGGAGCTTTTGGCGAAGGAAGGCTACAACGCGCAATACGGCGCGCGCCCTCTCAAGCGCCTCATCCAAACCAAGGTGCTCACGCCCATCGCCAATCTCATGGTCTCCCGCGGTGTCATGGAAGGCGGCGCGGTCTCGGTGGACGCCAAGAACGGGGAGTTCACCTATGACGTGCGCAAAGGCCCCAGCCGCGAGCGCAGCGTGCGCGCCCGGGCGGCGGTACGGGCTTAAAGGGTGAGGATTCGGCCAAGCCGGCAGCTGCAAAACAATAGTCGTCCGACGGCATGCGTCGGTCTCCTTTGTTTTGTGCGCCGGGCAGGATTCGAACCTGCGTAGCCCGAAGGCGCTTGGTTTACAGCCAAGTGCGTTTGACCACTCCGCCACCGACGCGTGGGAACATGAGCAGTATGCCGTACTTTCGCGCGTGCTACAATATTCGCCATGGTAAAGCGAAGATTCGCGATCGTCGCTCTTCTCACGTTGCTCACGCTCGCGCCGACCCTCTCCTCCGCGCTTGGGCTCGTTTCCATCGTTCCGGACAGCTGCAAAGGGGCGGGCGGCTGCCAGTCTATCTGCGATCTCGCGCAGCTTGCCCAGAATGCGCTCACCGACGGCATCTACATCGCCATCTTCCTTTCGGCCATCCTCTTTGCTTGGGCAGGGTGGAACATGATCATCGGTTCTTCTTCGGGTAATACGGCGCAGGTTTCGCAGGCAAAGAAGATATTCTGGAACGTCACCATCGGACTCGTGCTTATCCTCACCGCCTGGATCATCGTGAGCGTCATCATGGCAGCGCTCACCACGAACGCGTCCTGGAACACGTTGTGTTCGCAGCCGTGAGGTTTGACCATCAAGCTCCTGTGCGTTATAGTGCCTTGCCCGCCGAAGAGGCGGGCGCGATATATTCCTATGTCACAAGATCAACTCATAAAACTTGCTTGCTCAAAGTGCGGCCGCATCAACTATTGGTCGCGCAAGAACCGCAAGCTCGTCGAGCGCAAAATTGAACTCAAGAAGTACTGCAAGTGGTGCAGGAAACAGACCGTACACAAGGAGGCTAAAAAGTAAAACCGTCTCGCTCGAATGAGCGAGATCTCGCTCGCACAACACACATTGTGCGATTCGCCTCATCTAATTGACAATACTCGCTGGAATAGTTATTTTGCAGGCCGCGAAACAGAGGAGTTTACACCATGCGCGAGGGCAAAGAAATCTGTCCTTTCTGCAAGACCGAACAAAACGTCGCGGAGGATCCAAATGTATCTGCCGAATCCCTGGCTTATGGCAGCAACAAGGCAGGCCTGAGATTCGTGAAGCACGACAGGTCTGACGGTACGCCCTGTAAGTATGGCAGTGGCTACGTGATGCAATGAGGGGAGTTCACCATGAGCGACCGATTACCTGACTATTTCACCTTCGCGTCCCGAGCGACATACGTCGCCGGAGTCGTTCAAGCTCTGCTCAGGGACTATGAGGGGATGCAAGGCCGTGACGGCGCATATTTCTGCGTGTCTCATCAAGGCACACCGATTGCCGGTGGGCTTGTGGGCGACGTGCCGAAGCTCGACAAGCGCGAGAAGTACGACCGGCTGAGCCGCGAGAAGTGCCGCCGCCTGTTCGAGTTCCGCGATCTCGGACACCGTCTCAGCCGCCAGAGCATGAACGAAAGCGAGGAGAAATACGCCGGAGCGGTCAGCGGCAACGAGAACGAATACGGTTTTTCCGGCTACCTCCCCGACGTGGATGAAATCGCTGGGGCGATGCTCGCGGTCGGGTGCGGCGACATGAGCCGCAAGGACGCGCGGAAACTGCTCCGCGATAACCGATATATGTCGATTGTCGAGTTCTACTTCAGGGATCCCGAGAGCGACTGACGGCGCAGCTCGCTCTTCGATCAACGGCCCGCGCTCGACGCGGGCCTCCTTTTTTGTTATTCAAGTTTTTCTTCGTTGGTCGAGTCCGTTGCGGGAATGTTGACCTCAAATAATTTCATCTTTCCTTCGCATGCGACTGACGCTGTCTGTTGCTATCAGTGCACTTTTATGACATAGTGCCGCGCGGACAAGAGGGTCCAGACTGCGAAGGAGAAACACCATGCAGACCCAAGCCACTCCTGCCTCCGGCAAGAGAACGCCCAAAATGCCTGGCACCAAGACCCTGCTCAATTCGGCGGTCTGGTTTCAGCTCCACGACGACACCATGACCAACGAGGCGATTGCACATCATCTCGGCGCCGTCGTGTGCGATGAAGCGCCGCGGGGCATGCAGGGCGCTGTCATCTACCGCGACGGAGCCATTCTTGGCATACGTGTCAACGAACGTGAAGTCGCCATCTTCCTCCTGTTCCAATCCGCCTTGGCGGGGATGGAGCGGATCGCCGATCGGATCAATATGGATCGGCGCAACGTCACGGTCACATTGCCGGGAAACTGCACGAAGACCGACTTAGTCGAACTCCTGAAAATGGGCGCGCTGGCAATGCGGGATCCATCGAAGATTTCCGCCGGCAGCATGCGCTCGGGGGCGATGGCGATTGAAGCAATGGCGGCGGGCATTACGTAGTCGCCGCGAACACGAGACCACCGTTAGAGAAGCCATCGCGCCTCTCGGTACGGTGGTCTTCTCATTTGTATTGCTGCACGTAGCACTAAGAAGTACTGCAAGTGGTGCCGTAAGCAAACGGTGCACAAGGAGGCTAAGAAGTAAGCGGGGCCTCTATCTTGTAGCCTCGCCCAGGAACAGTCTGGATGAGGCGGGTTTTGCCGGTATCGCCGAGCTTCTTCCGGAGGCTCAAGATGTGCGATTCTATCGTGTTTGAAAAGATGTCGGCACTCATGTCCCAGACGTGTTCGAGTATCATGCCGCGCGAGATGATGGAGCCTTCATTCTGCATGAGGTAGCGCAGAAGCATGAATTCTTTTCGCGTAAGATATATATCCCTTTTGCCGCGCGTGACCTTTCCGGCCTTTACGTTCAGCGTTAGGTCGCCCACTGCGAATACTTCAGCCTCGGTCTTTTGCGGCCGCCGCAAAAGCGCTCGGATGCGAGCAAGGAGTTCGCTCAACACGAACGGCTTGGTGAGGTAATCATCGGCCCCCGCGTTGAGGAAGTCGACTTTCTTGACCGTTTCGCTCTTGACCGAGAGTACCAGGATGGGGATCGTGATGCCGACGCTCCGCAGTTCGTGCAGGACCTCAAATCCGTCCTTCTTGGGCAACATGATGTCGAGGATGATGAGATCGTAGTCGTTTATTTGCGCATAATAGGCACCCTTGTCGCCGTCATCGACGACGTCCACGGCGAAATATTCCGCCTCAAGCGATTCTTTGAGAAAGTCCGCTATTCTCTTTTCATCTTCGACGATGAGTACGCGCATATTCATGATCTTCGCATCGGCACTTTATCAGGATTTTATCTGGCTTTCGTGTGGCCTTTTGTGAGCAGCGATGTGTTTTCTTCGAGCTTTAGAGAGCTTTTTTCCCGTAATGACCCGCAATTTCATACCTGATGCTAGCACGATAGTTTTGGACCGGTGGAGATACTCCGCCTGTGCATACCATGCCTGCGCGGGCCGCGCGCGTGCGGTATCATACTCGCATGATCGTCGCCTTTGTGCCCATCTTGCTGGCAGGAGTAGCGTCGGTTCTCATCGGGTGGGTGTGGTACAGTCCCCGCGTATTCGGAGGAACGTGGATGCGGCTTACGAATCTCTCGCCGGAGCAGATCGAACTCGGCAAAAAAAGGCTGTGGGTCGTCGCGTTGTTCGGGCTTCTCGCGAGCATGCTCGTCGCATATGTGATGGCGTATTTCGGCATCGCCCGACAAGTGTACGATTGGGCGGGCGCGCTTGAGCTCGGCCTTTGGTGTTGGGTAGGATTTTGCGCGCCGACGCTCCTGGGGCAGGTTTTATGGGACCAAAAGCCCGTACGTCTCTACCTCATCGACGCGTTCTACTGGCTCGTGTCGTTCCTCGTGATGGCGTTGATATTGCTGTATACCTCCGTGCTTTTCGTCCAAAATTCTTACAACACCCAGGGTCCCGGTTCTTATGTCGGAAACGAATAGAAAGCACAACAAGAACGCGCTCGTGCTTCTCGCGGTCGTCATTATAGCGGCGGTCGGTTTTGAAGTTTGGTACAACCTGCCTCAGGCGAGTGCTCCCGCACCTGCGGCAACGCAACGACCCGTTGTCATGATCGACGGGCAAACGATCTCCGTCGAACTCGAAGAAACCCCCGCACAACAGGAACTCGGCCTCGGCGGTCGCGCGGGGCTGGCAGACCACGCCGGCATGCTGTTCATCTTCCCGAGTAATGCGCAGCACATGTTCTGGATGAAAGACATGGAGTTTTCGATAGACATGATATGGCTCTCACAGGACGGCACCGTCATCTACATCCAGCCACATGTTTCGCCAGACACCTACCCGGAAGCCTTCGGGCCTGATGCTCCTTCGCGCTACGTGCTCGAAGTGCCGGCGAACTTTGCGGCCACCTATGGGATCAAAGTGGGGGATACGGCGACGTTGCCATAACCTCTGGCGCGTGGTATTTTATCTGTCTGCGCCAGGCAGTCGCCGCGTCAAACGCGGAGGAAAGTCCGGACACGCACATCGCGAGATGTTAAGAAGGTAGCGGGTAACGCCCGCCGTCCGCGAGGATAGGGATGCGAACAGAGACGCCCGAGCCGAGAGGTAAGGGGTTCTGAGCAAGGTTCAACCTTGCGCAGAACAGCTCCGAAGGTAACTCGGAGGTGCAACGGCAAAAATCCTACCCGCGTGCAAGGCCGTGTTCGTGGGGAACCAATTGGGCCTCACGAAAGTGTCGCTTGAGGTGGTCGGCAACGACCATCCCAGATACATGGCTGCCCTCGACAGAATCCGGCTTATCGACGCAGCGAAATGAGCGAAGCGAAAAAGCTTCGCTTTTTCGTTTCCGAATGAGCAAGTCGAAACGAGTGTAGCGAGTATGGGCGCAGCAAAATGGCCCCTCGGGGCCATTTTGCTGTATACTCGGCTCACCATGTCGCCATTCGAACGAGTCCGAAACAGCGGCGCCTACCTTACCTCCCGCGCGTGGCGCTTTTTTGCATCCGAGACTCGCGGCATGCACGAGGCTGCGTACCTTCTCGCTGCCTTCGCGTTCGCATCGCAGGTGATCGGCCTCCTGCGCGACAGGATATTGGCCGCGTCGTTCGGCGCGGGGCACACGCTCGATCTTTACTACGCAGCCTTCCGCGTGCCGGATTTTCTCTTCGCCACCATCGCGTCGCTCTTCTCGCTCTACGCGCTTTTGCCCATTCTCTCCCGACTTGAGGAAGAACGGAAGGGCCTCATGATCTCGTTCTTGCGCGACCTCACGTTCGTCTTTCTGCTGGGCATGACGTTCTTCTCGCTGGTCGCCTATGCGCTCGCGCCGCTTTTGTTGCCTGTCATCGCACCGGGGCTTTCTGACGCGGCATCGCGCACCGACCTCGTTCTGCTCATTCGCATCCTCCTTCTCCAGCCGATCCTCTTGGGCATCTCTAACACCATCTCGTCGCTCACGCAGCTGCGGCATCGATTCCTTCTCTACTCCATTTCGCCGCTCCTCTATAACCTCGGCATCATCTTCGGCGCGGTCGCGCTGTACCCGCGCTTCGGCATTGCGGGGCTGGGGCTCGGCGTCGTCTTCGGCGCTTTCCTCCACATGGCGGTGCAGTTGCCGTTCTTTTTCGGCGAAAAAGGCGAAGGGCGCGTGGAGTTGCCGCGGCTCGTTTCGCTGACGAAAGAGATCCTGGCACTCTCCATCCCGCGCACGCTCGCGCTCGCGTCCAATCAGATATCGCTCCTCATCATCATCGCGCTCGCGTCCTTCTTGGCGCCGGGCTCGATCGCGGTGTTCAACTTTTCTTACAACCTGCAGTCGGTCCCTTTGACCATCATCGGCATTTCGTATTCGGTCGCCGCGTTCCCGACGTTCGCGCGTCTCTATGCAAAGGGGGCCAAAGAAGAATTCACCCGCTACGCCGAGGCCGCGCTCCGGCACATCATCTTCTGGTCGGTGCCCTGCACCGTTTTCGTCATTGTCCTGCGCGCACAGATCGTGCGCACCATCCTCGGCGCTGGGCAATTCGACTGGAGCGCGACGCGTCTCACCGCGGCCGCGCTCGCGCTCTTCGTTCTCTCGCTTTTGGCCCAATCGGCAACGTTCCTTATCTCGCGCGCTTACTATGCGATCGGCAACACCAAAAAACCCTTCTATTTCGGGCTCTTTGACATCGCGGTTTCGGTCATCTCCGCGTTCGCGCTCCTCGCCGTTTTCCACGAGAACCTGTTCTTCAGGAATTTCGTGGAAGCGCTTTTGCGCGTGAGCGACATAAGCGGCACCAGTGTTCTGATGCTCGCGTTGGGGTACGCGCTCGGTTCTATAGCAGAATTTTTCGTCGGCTACTCCTTTTTCCTCAACGATTTTTCCGTTTCCCGCGCCGCGTTCCAACGCCTCTTTTTCGAGAGCTTCGCGGCTTCCGTGATAGGCGGAGCGGCTTCGTACATCATTCTTTCCGCGACGGGGCAGGTGGGCACCATCAACACGACCCTCGGTATTTTTGCGCAGGGCGCCGGGGCCGGCATCGTCGGCATTGCGGTCTCGGTCTTCATGCTGCGGCTCTTGAAGAGCAGGGAACTCTCGGAGGTCCTGGGCGCGCTCAGGCGCAGGTTCGTCGACGCGCCGGCGATCGTTGCCATCGAGCCTTCCGACGTGAAGTAGTCTTTGGGCCTCCAAAATGCTAGATTTTTGAGGTGAATCCCGCCCTGGCGGGACAAGCGTCCTTATGAACATCCGTAATTTTTCCATCATAGCCCACATTGACCATGGCAAATCCACGCTTGCCGACCGAATGCTTGAACTGACCGGCACCATCGAACCGCGACGAATGCAGGAGCAGGTGCTGGACAGGATGGATCTCGAGCGCGAGCGCGGCATCACTATCAAGATGCAGCCGGTGCGAATGCGCTGGAACTACAAGGAGCAGGATTTCATACTAAATCTTATCGATACGCCCGGACACGTCGATTTCGCCTACGAAGTGTCCCGCGCGCTCACGGCCGTCGAAGGCGTCATCCTCCTCGTTGATGCGACCCAAGGAGTGCAGGCGCAAACGCTTTCGGTCCTGCAGGTCGCGAGATCGCTCAACCGCGTCATCATTCCGGTCGTGTCGAAGATAGACTCGAAGAACGCCCGCGTTGCCGACATCAAGAGCGAACTCGCGCTCCTCCTCGAGATCGACGAGTCGACGATACTCGGTGTTTCAGGTAAGACCGGCGAGGGAGTCGCGGCACTTCTCGACCGCGTGGTCGAGCTCGTTCCACCGCCCTCGCACACCGACGCCACGCAAGGACTCATATTCGATTTCGGCTATTCCGATCACCGCGGCATCATCGTGTATTTGCGCGTATTCGGCGGGACGTTCGCGAAAGGCGATACGCTCCGCTTCGTCGCGGCAGACGCGGATTTCCTGGCGCTTGAAGTGGGAACCCTTTCACCGGACGAGCAGCCCGCAGAGAAATTGACGGAAGGGGAGATCGGTTACATCGTGACGGGCGTTAAGAAGCCGGGCATCGCTTCCGTAGGAGACACCGTGGCCAACGCGAAGCGACCTGCGTCGGCGCTCGGCGGCTACATGGCCCCGACGCCGGTCATTTGGGCGAGCGTCTACCCGGAATCGCAAGATGACCTGCCACTCTTGCGCCAAGCGCTCGGCAAACTGCGCCTTTCCGACTCTTCGCTTTCATTCGAAGAAGAATCCTCCGGCATCATGGGTCGCGGGTTCCGCTGCGGGTTTTTGGGCATGCTCCACTTGGAGATAATCATCGAACGTTTGCGTCGCGAGTTCGATATGAAGCTGGTGGTAACACAGCCGACCACGGTCTATGAAATAACCACGATGAACGGGACAGTGGAAGAGATCTATTCTCCCGCCAAATTTCCCGACGACGGCACGGCAAAATTGGTACGCGAGCTATGGGCCGATATCACGCTCATCACCCCGAGCGAGTACATGGGTAGCATCTCGCAGCTCCTGTATGACCACGAGGCGAAGACGGGGAACACCGTGACGATGCCCGATGGCAAGGTGGAACTCCGGGCCGAAATGCCGCTGCGCGAACTGATGCGCGGATTTTTCGACAAACTGAAGAGCGTTTCGTCCGGATTCGGATCGCTCGGCTACAAACTTATCGGATTGCGCGAGGCCGACGTGGTCCGGCTCGACATTCTCGTTGCGGAAGAGCCGGTCCCGGCGTTCGCGCGCATTGTTTCGAGACGTCGCGTGCAACTCGAGGCCGAACAGCTCGTGGAGAAACTGGAGAAGTTATTGCCGAAGCAATTGTTCGAACTGAAGATCCAGGCGAAGGCCAATGGTCGCATCATCGCGTCGCGTCGCAAAAGCGCGATGCGCAAGGACGTCACCGGCTACCTCTACGGTGGCGACATCACCCGCAAGATGAAGCTTCTGGAAAAGCAAAAGCGCGGCAAGAAGAAAATGCTCGCGCGCGGCAAGGTCGACATCCCGCACGATGTCTTCCTCAAGGTCGTCAGAGAGAGCTAGGAAAGTCAACAATCCAGAAGAGTTAATAGCATATCTGTGGTTGGCAGGATTCAAGCTCTGTTGGTTTGGTATAGTGAATGTATGCCTGAAGGTGAGTCTGGAGAAAAGAAAATCCTTCCGATGGAATTACCTTACTCCCGTCGCGAAAACGAATCACTGACACAACATAAATCCCGAATAACGAGATATATAAAACAAAACGACCTGTGGATTACTGAATACAACGATGCCCTCAAACGGAAAGATTTGAGCCTCGCTGAATGGAAACGCACATTGGCTGAACTTGAGTCTCAGCTTGCGGGGTCGGTCACACGGCAAGATATAAAAGAGAGATTGGACAGTGTCCAGAATATAGTAAGTGAGGATGAGAGAGGAAGAGAGCAGATCATCGAAACATTAGAAAGGTTAGAAGCTTCTCGTCAGGATCTTATACGATTTCGACGCACTTTAGATGCGAAAGCTGAATTTCCAGAAAAAGATGAGTAACTGCTCCAACACCATTCAAATTTCCAGGAAAGTTTCAAAGCCCTACTGCGTCAACAAATTCGTGAGGCCTGGGGCGAAGAAAATGACCATGCCCAGGATGACCAGGACGGCGATGACGCCCCAAACGATGTTCGCTACCTTCCTCGTGCGTTTGTGGAACAGGAAACTCATATAGTGCTAGAGTATACCTAATGATGGCAATACGGCCAAGGAACGATCCGACGCGCCTCCTGTGGCGGCGCCTCAGGCTTTTCGGGCTGTTCGTGCTGGTCGTGTTCGTCGGCGCGGGCGTGTGGAACTCCTGGCAGAAGGAGAAACAGTCGTCCGCGCTCAACCGAGAGTCGCAAGCCGCGCTCGCGGACCTTTCGTCCCAGGAATCGCAGTTGCAGGGAAACATCACCGAATTGCAGAGCGAGCGCGGCAAGGAGGCCGCGCTCCGACAGCAGTACGCGGTGGGGAAGCAGGGCGAGGACATGATAGTCATCGTCGATTCCTCAACTACGCCTCCTCCCCAGCCGCAGAGCTTTTTGGACAAGCTCAAGAAGGCGTTTTCGTGGTGGTAAAAGCGACAAGCTTTGGTAGATTTACAGAACGCGAAGTTGGAGCGGGCCTGCCCGCCGAAGCTTTAGCGAAGGCGGGTATAGTTTAGTGGCAGAACGAATGCTTCCCAAGCATTAGATCGGGGTTCGATTCCCCGTACCCGCATCTGTGGTATTCTCATGCGCATGACGGAACGGCTGCTCATGTATGACGAGATGAAAGCCCAAACCGGGCTCACGATAACGTACACACCTGATAAGAAAGGGAACGTCATACTGGGAGCGATAGGGCAGGGACCGGACATCACCGCAGCTTTTTCAGTAAAACGCATCGACGAGGCACATATTCTGTACATGGAAGCGACGGAGTTGTTGCGTTCGCGCGCGAAGCTTAGGCAAACTCCGGTCGAAATACGTCGTGCAGTCGACATCCTGTTCGCCATGTTCCGTGGCGAGAAGATCTCTCCCCAGATAATTGCCTCGGTGAGCGCCCCTCGTCCCGACACACCTTCTTCGGCGCCCGCTAATAAGTCCATCGAGGTTGATGGCACGAAGTACGACCGCCTCTTGGTGAAATCGCGCCTCATCACGATGAAGGACAAGGACATCCTGCCTATCATCGAGGAATTCGCAGGACCGCACCTGAAGCCTGGCGACATGCTCTTCGTGAGCGAGAAAGCCCTTACCATCACGCAGGGAAGGGTCATCGACATGGCCGAGATACAGCCATCGTGGCTCGCATATCTCTTTGCACGTAACGTAAGCAATTACTACGGCACGAGCGATTTCCACGGCTTCGGCCACGGCACGCCGCTCGCGATGCAATTGCTCATCGAAGAAGCAGGGTATGTCCGCGCCATGTTCGCAGGCATCGTTTCGGCGATAACGCGCCCGTTCGGCATTCGTGGCCTTTTTTACTACCTATGCGGAACCCAGGCCAAGTCGGTCGACCTTCCGATGTCGTTCCTCATCCTCGAATACGCGCACTCGGCGAAGCTTGCCCCGCTCGATCCCGGCGGCAACGCGAAACGAATCAAAGCGCGTCTCGGCTGTGAGACGATCATCCTCGATTCCAACTATCGCGGCGCATTCAGTCTCGGCAAGACGGGGGCCATCACCGAGTCTTTCATCGGCAAACTGTTCCGCGACAACCCGATGGGGCAGTCGGACGAAATGACGCCGTTTTGTATCGTGCGCAAAACCTAGCACACTTCCGCGCGCCAAGTGTGTGCCCTGCAGAAATATGCGCTAGAGATATTTCTTGCCATACGCGCGCATCGCGTCCACGACGCCGTGGAAGGCCTCGCCTTTGCGGGTGAGTTGATATTTCACGCACGAGGGTTCATCTTTGGACTCCTTACGCGTCACCATTTTTTCATGTTCGAGGAGTTTCAGCTTCTTGGCGAGCGTGCGGGAGGAGCTTCCGAGTGACGTTTCGAGCTCGCCGAAGCGCCGCGGGCCCTCCAGAAGGTCGCGGACGATGAGAATAGAGCAATTATCGCCGAGCAATTCGACTACCTTGCCGACCGGACAGGGCTTTTCCGCCGTTTTCATAGATATCCACATGCTAGCATGACGCAGCCCGCTTTACAAAGTAAAGCGCATGCCGTACACTGTTCCTCTAACAGACCTCACCATCATCATTATGGACAAACTTAAGGTGAAAATTATCCTCGGTTCCACTCGGCCCAATCGCACAAGTGAAAAGGTCGCGCCCTGGGTGCTGGAGCAAGTCAAAAAGAACGACGCATTTGATGCCGAACTGCTCGACTTACGCGAGTATCCGATGCCGTTTTACGACGAAGCGACGACGCCGAGCCAGGTGAAGGATGGCGCATATAACAACGAGGTCGTCCAGAAGTGGGCGGCCAAGATCAAAGAAGCCGATGCGTTCATTGTGATCGCTCCGGAATACGACCACGGAGTGCCGGCGGTCTTGAAGAATTCCTTCGATCACGTGTTCACGGAATGGAACTACAAGCCCCTTGCGTTCGTTGCCTACGGCAGCGCGGGCGGAGCGCGTTCGGTCGAGCACTTGCGACAGACGGCCGTGGAATTACACATGGCATCGGTGCGGACCGCAGTTCACATTCAGGCGCCGTGGACCATGATGGATGAAAAAGGCGCCTTCAAGCCCGGGGTGTTGGAGCAGTTCGAGGGCGCTGCCAAGATGATGCTTGAGCAGTTACTGTGGTGGGGAAAAGCCTTGAAGACGGCGCGGAACTCCGCGTGATATACTAGCGTTATAAAAATAAAATAATTCGTATGGCAGATCAGAAACCAGTAACCATTTACTCGACCCCGACGTGTCACTTTTGTCATGCGGCAAAGGAGTTCTTCGGCGAGCACAATATCGCATTCACCGAATACAACGTCGCGAGCGACTTGGCGAAGCGCCAAGAAATGATACAGAAAAGCGGCCAGATGGGCGTGCCGGTCATCGACGTCGGCGGCGAACTCGTCGTCGGATTCGACGAGGACCGTCTGCGAGAGCTCTTGAACGTGCCTGCTTGATGCCCTCGGCAGGAATCGAACCCACATCTCTCCCTTAGGACGGGATTGCTCTATCCATTGAGCTACGAGGGCAATCGCGTCATGGTACACTATTTTCATGTTGACGGACAAAGACATGAACAAACTTCTGTCGGTCTTCGCGACCAAGATGGAGTTGCGTGATTCCTTTAAAGAAGTTAAGGAAGAAATAAAGGAAATGCGGGACGTTCAAGAGCAGATGCTCCAGGCTATCGACGGCCTAATCACTCCTTTCCAGAGGCTGACTCTCGAATACGTGGCGGTGAAAGAGCAAACATCACGACATGACCGTTGGATAAAGAGAATCGCAAAACGAACCGGAATTTCCCTCAAAGAATAACCATGGAACCGACGAACAACGACCAGACGCTGCAGGAGATCTTGCGGCTGACGCGGGAGAACAACCAGATGATGCACCACATGCGCCGAAGCGCGTTTTTATGGGGGTTCGTCAGATTCATCATCTACGCCGCGCTTCTTTCCGCTCCCATCTGGTTCTACTTTACCTATCTCAATACCGCCGTGCAGCAGATGCTCGCGACCATCAACAAGATAGAAGGCACGAACTCTCAGGCGCAGAACCAGTTCCAAGGATTTGAAAACGCCATCCAACAGTTCGAATCGCGCTTTGGCGGCTCGACGCCGACTTCTACCACAACGCAATGAGGTGAAGGGAACGGCCCTTTATGATAAAGTGGCTCGCGAAGCCCAGGTAGCTCAGTTAGTTAGAGCATTCGCCTGAAGAGCGAAGGGTCGCCAGTGCGAGTCTGGCCCTGGGCACAAAGAGAATCAGAATCCCATCGAAAACGTCATTGCGCCGCTTTTGGGCTGCAGCCATTTCGATGTGTCGAGCTTCACTTCGCGCAGGTTGCCGAGGTCTTTGTATTTGATGGAACCTTTTTCGAGCGCGTAATCGAATATCTTTTTGGTTATCTCGACGTCCTTGAGGCAGTATTCGCGCACTTTCTCCACGTCGCCCGCGCGCCACCACTGGAGGGATTGCGACCCGCTGCCTATCTTGTTCACACCGAGCGTCGCCTCGGCGATGGAGTCGAGTTTAAGCCGCCTGCCGAGCACGTCGTACACCTCGACCATGAGGTCGAGCGACTTGATGCGCGAGAGGTCGCCGGGGTAGTACTTGTTCAAAAGCGGCACGTCGAAGTGGTCGGAGTTGTAGCCGACGAGCATATCCGCGCGCTCGATGATGGGCCAGAGCTGCGGCAGCTCCGGTTCGAGGTAGCTCGTGTAGGAATCCGTTTCGGAGTCGTGAACGCCGACGAGCGCGATGTCGAGATCGGCCGGATTATTCCCGCCCGTCTCGGCGAACCAATTCGCCGTTTCGATGTCGAACGTGACGATCCTCATGTTATTCCAAGGCGGAGAACAAGTGCTCGGCGATCCTGTCCGCGGGGAGGATGACCTCGTTGCCTGTTTCGAGGTTCTTCAAGCTGTAGCGGCCGGAGTCGCGCTCCTTCTCGCCGACGACGATGACGAACGGCACTTTCATCTTATCCGCATCCTTTATCTGGTCGCCGATGCGCTTGCCGGAGAAGTTGACGGCGACGGCGATGTCCTGCCGGCGCAGGTCCTGTGCGAGAGCAACCGCGTGCTGCGTCGCGCTCTCCGCGACGATACAGACCATGAGTTCCGTTGCGGGCGCGTATTCGGGCAGCAGGTTGTGCGTTTGCAGGAAGTCTTTGGCAGTCACATCACCCATCGCGAACCCGACAGCGGGTATGGGTTCTGCTCCGAACATCGAAAGCAGGTTGTCGTATCGGCCGCCGCCCAGAAGCGATCGGGAGTTCTTTTCGTTGGTGTCGTACACCTCGAATATCATGCCGGTGTAGTAGTCGAACCCTCTCGTGATGGAAGTGTCCACTATCATGTTGCCGACTCCCATATGTTCGAGTTTGACGCGCAGGTCTTCGAGGTACTTCGTCGACGTAATGCGCTCGAGCTCTTCGATGAGCCGTACGGCCTTTTCCTCATGGGCGATCATGTCGGTCAACTGTTTTTCGAAATCATCTATCTTGGCGCGCTTGTCGAGAAGGCGGGTCACGTTGGCGGTGTACTCTTTTGCGATCCCGACGGACGCATAGATCGAGTCGAGGATGCGTCGGTCGGAAACGCGGATCTCGAAATCCCGCTCGTCGGCGCCGAGCGAGCGCAGGACCCCGTGCGCGATGGCGATAATTTCCGCATCCGCCTCGACCCCTTCAGCTCCGATGAGGTCAGCGTTGAGCTGCCAGAACTCGCGCTCTCGGCCGCGCTGCATGCGGTCGTAGCGGAAATTGTTCTCGATGCAGTACCAGCGGGCCGGCAGCGGGATCTCTCGGATGCGTGCCGCGACCATGCGGGCGAGGGTCGGCGTCATCTCAGGTCGAAGGGTCACTTCACGTCCGCCGCGATCGATGAAGGTGTAGGTCTGCTCATTCACGATCTCCTCGCTCGTTTTGGCGCGGTAGAGTTCCGCGGGTTCGAGCACGCTCGCGTTGTATTCCTCGTAACCGTAGAGCTCGCACACGCGCTCCATGTGCTCGAAGAGGTATCGTTGCAGGAATTGATCTTGGGGATAGAAATCGCGAACGCCCTTGTAGGATTCCGTGGAGACCCGCTCTCGCTTGTTCATTGGGACAGTATGCATTAAAACTAAGGGCACGAAAAGAGGTATGCAAACCATGGACCCACGTTTCGAAGTGCGCGAATCTCCGGGCATAGGGTGGGGCCTTTTTGCACGCGAACCCATCGCGGAAGGGGACTTCATCCTCGAATATACGGGCAAAAAGATACCGACGAAAGAAGCCAATTCGTCCAAAGGGCGCTACCTGTTCGAACTCGATACGAAGTGGACCATCGACGGAGAAGGACAGGACAATCACGCCCGTTGGATCAATCACGCCTGCGTGCCCAACGCCGAGGCCGAGGTCCAAAAGGGGAAAATCCTCATCCACGCGCTGCGCGATATCTTTCAGGGCGAGGAAATAACCATCGACTACGGCCAGGAATATTTCGACGAATTCATCAAGCCGCACGGCTGCAGGTGCGGAGCGGAAAGGCATCGCGCCTAGGCTCCGCCGATCAAAAGACCTGCCGCGAGAACGAGCCCGCCGCCGATGATGACTTGCAGAACGGAAAGCCAAAAACGCATGTGGAAAAAGTGATAGCGAATGTAGGCGATCGCGACGAGTTCGCAGCCGACGACGAGGAACGCGAGCGTGACCGCCGCATAGAAATTCGAGATGAGGAAGGGGAGTGTGTGAAAAATGCCGCCGACGAACGTCATTGCGCCGATGATGAAGCCGCGATAGGCGGGATGGCCTCGGCCCGTTTCCTTGCCGGTGTCTGATAGCGCTTCGGCGAACGCCATCGAAATGCCCGCACCAATCGCTGCCGACATGCCGATAAGGAACGCGGTGTGCGCGTCACGTGTCGCGAACGCCGCCGCGAATATGGGCGCGAGCGTCGAGACGGAGCCGTCCATAAGGCCGGCGAGCCCCGGCTGCACGACCTGCAACAAGAACGAAGTATCGTTTCTGGTGGGCATTTTTCTCCAGTATAGCAGAACAAATCGGCGGTGATAGTGCCGCGCCGCCTACTTGTTCCGTATCATGCTGCGTTCGATGTCCTGCATAGTGCCGCCCGTTTTCTTGCCAGGGTTCAAAATGCCGAGCGGATCGAATATCTTTTTCACGTCGCCGAAGAACTGCGCCATCTTTTCACCGAACATCATGCCGAGGTAGGGCGTGCGAATGATGCCGTCGTTGTGCTCGCCGGTCGTCGAGCCGTGGAACTTCGCGACGAGCGCGTACACTTGCGGCTGCAGTTCCAATATTTCCTTGCGCATTTTCGGGTCGGCCAGGTTCATGAGCGGAATGATGTGGAAGTTACCGTCACCGATGTGTCCCGCGATGGTGTAGAGCAGGTGGTGGCGCGACAAGAGCGCGTTCAACTCGGGAATAAATTTGGGGTAATCATCGGGGTGCACGACGATGTCGTCGATGAAAGGAGAGGCGTAGAGGCCGCGGAGGTTCTTGCGCAGGAGCGAGAAGCTTTCGCGTCGTATCGTCCAGTATTTTTTCGACTGTGCTTCGGTCCGCGCGATCTCGGTGCGCACCGGAAGTCCGTGGAGGAGCGCCCGAGCTTCCTCGGCCTTTTGCAGTGCTTCGTCGGCGGTGTCTTCGGCAAATTCGGCCATGAGGACGAGCTTTGGCACGCCGCCCGTGAGCACCGCCCACATTTCGGGAATGAAGGCCAGCCCGAGCGAGAGCATTTTCCTTAAGCCGAGCTGCGAGAGGATTTGCGGCAGGAAACGCACCGCCAGCTTGAAGGTCTGATCGTCGTAGCTTTCGAAGCTCTCGGGGCCGTAGCGCATCACGCGGTGCACGATATCCGGCAGCACCTCGATGTCGGAAAGAAAGATGACGAGCATCGAGCGGTGCGTCTTGGTCCTCACGAGATCGAGCGTCGCCGAGGTCACGATACCGAGCGTGCCCTGGGAGCCGCAGATGAGCTGGGTGAGGTCGAACGTGTGCTTCGTTCTGTCCACGACGTCCCACAGCGCGTACCCGGCGGAATTCTTCGTCACGTTCGGTCGCGCCGCGGCTATCTCCGCCTGATGCGCGTCGATGAGTTTGTGGACCTCACGGTAAATATGCCCCTCGAGCGTTTGCTCGCGCTCTTTGGCAGGCAGCTCGTGCATCGAAAGCGGCCTGAAGGTCGCGCGCGAGCCGTCGGAGAGGACGACGTCGAGCGTGCGGATGTATCGATTGGTCTTGCCGTAGCGCAGGGTGAGCTCGCCGCCGGAGTTGTTGGCGACAATACCGCCAATAGCGCACAGCTCGCGCGAAGCCGGGTAGGAGGGAAGTAGCATCCCTCGCTTCGCAAGCGTGGCTTTTTCAAAATCGCGGTAGAGGACCCCCGGCTCGGCGGCGGCGAAGTCTTTGCCGATCTCTCCCATATGGTTCATGTATTTGGTGAACACGAGCGCGATGGAATCGGTCAAAGGTCCGCCGCCCATGTCGGTGCCCGCCGAACGCGCGGCCAAAGAAATATGTTCGCCGCTCTGTTTCGCATCGTGCACGAACCTCACGACCGCCGCGACGTCGTCCGCGTCCTTGGGAAAAACAACCAGTGCGGGCCGACGCTCGAAAATGCTCGTGTCCCGGCTGTATTTTGAAAGTGTCGCGTCGTCGTCCGCGCAGTCGCCCTTGATGAGAGGCTGGATGCGGTCTCGAAGAGCCATGTCTTGATTATATCTTGAAAAACAAGAAGGCCGCCTTGTGTGGCGGCCTCCGCTGCTCTTCAAAAAATGTTCTTATGCCGGGCACAGGCCCAAATCGATCAAACACTGTCGGATCTCGTCGACGGCTGCGAACGGTGAGATCTCGCGTTTGTAGCAATCATCAACAGTTTCATGCGCGAACCTGACATAGTCGTCGACCTTTTGCGAGGATGTTTGGCCGATCTTTACGACAAGCTCTTCCACCCAGGTCTCGACGAGGGCCCTAACCTTTTGCCGACTGTGCAGCCACAGGGCCTCGATCTCCTCTTCGGTTTTCGTCAACGGACGCGGCATGTAGCCTCTCGCCTTAGGGTTTAGATCTGCATGGATCGTCATCGCCACAACTCCCTGGCCGGAGGAATTCCAACCACTAAAATTATGCAGTAATTACATGCATAACGCAAACACCGGTTCGAATACGTCCTACAATAGAGGAAATGAAGCACACGACTCGCGGACACGCACATCACATAATGATCAGCTACCCCGTCACGCTATGGCAGCGTTTCTACGCCATCGTGCTCGGGCCGTTGGTCGTTGTCGGGCTCATGGGGCTCGCGTTCTACTTCTATCCCATCCTCATTCCGACGGGACAAGCGGTCTCATTCGACACGATACTTCTCGCCGCATTCGACACCTGCGTGCGGCTCACCATTGCGTATGTTTTCGCGGTCGTCGTCGCCATTCCGCTCGCGCTCCTCGTCACGTCCAATCGGTTCGTTGAGGCGATACTCTTGCCGGCGTTCGACGTGCTCGAATCTGTGCCCATCCTCGCGCTCTTCCCGGTCGTCATCATGCTTTTCATCCGCTTCGGGAATTTGAACGGAGCGGCCGTCTTCATTCTCTTCCTCTCGATGCTCTGGAACATCGTCTTCACCGTCGTCGGCGGTCTCAAGATAATCCCGCGCGACATCATCGACGCGGCGCACATTTTCGGGTTGAAGGGATTCGAGTTCATTCGCCGCCTCGTGCTCCCCGCTATTTTTCCGCAGCTCGTGACAGGCTCCATCCTCGCGGTCGCGCAGGGATGGAACCTCATCATCGTCGCGGAAGTGCTGCACACGTACATTCCGGGCGGAACCTCGGCGCAGGACCTTTTCGGCGTCGGGTCTATTCTCGTTTCTGCCGCGGCTAACGCGCAGAACGGAGTATTCCTCGCGTGCGTCTTCGTGATGGTCGTTCTCATCGCGCTCCTCAACTTCTTCGTCTGGCAAAGGCTTCTGCACTACGCGCAGCGTTTCCGCTTCGAGTGATACGATATGCCCGTCATCGAATTCAAGAACGTGGGGATGATCTATCCCGAAGAGACGCGTCCCGCGTTGCGTAACGTGACGTTCTCCGTTGCGGAAGGGGAGTTCATCTGCCTTGTTGGTGCCTCCGGCTGCGGCAAAACGACCATGTTGAAGCTCATCGCCGGGCTGGAGCGGCCGACGGAGGGGGCCATAACGAAGCCGGAACATATCGCAATGGCGTTCCAGCAGGGCGCACTCTTTCCCTGGCTCACTGTCTTTGAGAACGCGGCGCTCGGGTTGCGGCAAAAAGGGGCGAACGAAAGCGAGGTCTCGCGTGTCGTCGAAAAGGAATTGCGCGCGATGAACATGCATGCCTATCAGGCGAAATATCCCGCCGACCTCTCCGGCGGGCAGCGGCAACGTGTTGGCATCGCCCGTGCTCTCGCCGTCGATCCGCAGGTGCTTTTGCTCGATGAACCCTTTTCCGCGCTCGATCCCAAGACGACCGCGGAGCTGCACGACGACCTCATCGCCATCTGGCGCGAAACGAAGAAAACGATAGTCATGGTCTCGCACCTCATCGAAGAGGCGGTCTCACTCGCGGACCGTGTCATCCTCATGCGCGACGGCACCGTGGACGCCATCTTTCCCGTAGACCTTCCGTATCCGAGGCGCGAGAGCGAGAACTTCCATCACGATGTCATGCGCATCCGCCGCGAATTCTTCAGGTAAATGTAAAATCAACTTGACCCCGGCGCGTCGCTCCGTATGATGGCCCCACATGCGCGAATATGTCGAGAATCAGGTACAGCGCTTGCGAGAGCGCTCCAAAGCGACCCAGGAAGAACTCGCTCACAAAGTGGGCGTGAGCAGGCAGACCATCATCGCCATGGAAAAAGGCAACTACACCCCCTCGGTCGCGCTTGCGCTCAAGCTCGCGCGCTTATTCAAGCGACCGGTCGAAGATATATTTTCAATACGGTATGACTCGTAGCATGTTCTTACAATTCATCGCCGCGCTTGCGCTCGTCGTCATCGGCGCGTTTCTCATCAACCCGTTCCATCTGTGGATGCCGAGCATGGCGCACGTCGCAATGCTCGCCGCTGCCGTAGCCGTCTTCGGCGCGCTCGCGGTATTCGTGCTCGCCGAAGGGCAAGGGGACGAGCGCGAGGAAGCCCATAAGATGCTCGCTGGCCGCGCCGCGTTCCTCGCGGGGGGCGTCGCGCTCATCATCGCGATACTCTTCGAAGGGTCTCACGGCGAGCCCGATCCGTGGCTCGTATTCGCGCTCATGGTCATGGTGCTCGCCAAGGTAGGCGCGCGGCTCTGGAGTTCCTTGTATCGCTGATATCCACATTGTCCAATGTAAAGTGAGCTTGACATCGCCAGGCGCCGCACTACACTCGATGCATTAGCATTTCAATCATATACGTATGACAACGACACTTATCGGATGGATCGTCGCAGCGATAGTTGTTATCGGCGGCGGGTACCTCCTTATCCAGCACAATGAGAATTATTCTTCGAACGACGCAATGATGCACGAGCAAAGCGGCGACATGATGGCGTCCTCGTCGGATCACATGATGGGAACGTCGTCCGACGAAATGATGGGAACTTCCTCGCACGACATGATGGGAACTTCGTCGCATGACATGATGGACGTCTCGGCTTCGACTTCGGAGGGAGTCATGATGCACTAAATGCTCCTCTTTCTCATCTCATTCATCGCCGGGGTACTTACGGTCTTAGCGCCGTGCGTCCTGCCGCTTTTGCCGGTCATCGTCGGCGGCTCCTTGGCGCAAGGCGGCAGGTGGCGCGCTTACACGATATGTTTTTCGCTCGGCGTTTCGGTCATCGTCTTCACGTTGCTCCTGAAAGCTTCTACGATATTCATCAATATCCCGCAGACCTTTTGGGAATGGTTCTCGGGTATCATCCTCGTCCTCTTCGGGCTCGTGATGGTCTTTCCGTCGCTGTGGGACCGTCTGGGCTTCGTCAACCTGATGAACCGCAGCTCCAACAAGCTCCTTGCGGAAGGGTACCAGCGTAACTCTCGCGTGGGCGACATGATCATGGGCGCGGCGCTCGGCCCGGTCTTCTCGAGCTGCTCGCCAACGTACTTCGTCATCCTCGCGACGGTCTTGCCTCAGAGCTTCGCTGCCGGCTTCCTCGACCTCCTCGCCTACGCGGTGGGGCTTTCCGGTTTTCTCTTCATCATCGCGCTCGCGGGACAGAAATTGGTAGACAGGCTCGGTGTGACGATAAACCCGACCGGCTGGTTCCGCCGCGGCATCGGCATCCTTTTTATCCTCATAGGACTTTTGGTCGCCACAGGCGCTGAGGCGAGCGCGGAAGCGTGGCTCTTGAACCACGGTTTCGACCTTGGCGGCGTCGAGGAGCAACTCCTCGGCGCGCAAAACAGCACCTCATCGAGTGTCACGACCACGTCGACCTCGACAGCCCTTCTCTCGCCGAGCGAAAAGGCGATGGTGTACAAGAAATCTCCCGAACTCGCTTCGATAGACGGCTACATCAACACCAACGGCAAGCCGATAACGATAGGGCAGTACAAGGGCAACGACGTCGTTCTGGTGGATTTCTGGACGTACTCCTGCATTAACTGCCAGCGCACCATCCCGTACCTCGAGGCGTGGTACAAGAAATACGCGCCGTACGGGTTCGTCATCATCGGTGTTTCTACTCCCGAATTCGCGTTCGAACATGTGTACGACAATGTCGCGAATGCAGTGAAACAATTCGGCATCACGTACTTGGTCGTTCTCGACAATGAGTACGGCACGTGGAACGCGTTCAGCAACGAATACTGGCCCAACGATTTCCTCGTGGATATCGACGGCTACATCGTCTACAACCATGCGGGCGAAGGCGACTACGACGGCGCCGAGGCCGCCATCCAAAAGGCGCTCATCGAACGCGCCGCGCGTCTCGGCCTTCCAACGCCGGATTTCAACGCAACTTCGACGACGCCGAGCAACATGATCCCGATAAACTTCAACGGCGTGCAATCGCCGGAGACCTACTTCGGTTCGGAGCGCAACGAGTATCTGGGCAATGGGCAGCCGGGCATAAGCGGCGTGCAAAATTTTGACGAGCCGCAACAGGTGGACCTCAACACGCTCTATCTGGTAGGGCAGTGGGATATCGAGGACCAGTACGCCCAAACGGGAAGCGACGTCGGCGGTTCCGTTGGCTCCGACCGCGTTGACTACAAATATGACTCAAAGAATGTTTATTTCGTCGCTGGTTCTGCGACAGGCAAAGCCATTCCCGTCGAAGTCTTGCTCGACAGCAAGCCGCTCGACGCGTCGGTGGCGGGGAAGGACGTGTATTTCAAAGACGGGATGAGCTACGTAGACGTCAATGAGAACCGTCTTTATGACATCGTCGCCGGCAAGGATTACGGCGAACACTTCCTCGAGTTCGTCATCTCGCAACCGGGGCTTCAAGCCTACACGTTCACGTTCGGCTGACACGCGTCAAGGCGACGCCTTGACGCGTTCTGCATAATAGAGTCGGGCCTCTCTCAACATTCGAGCAGGAGTTGCTTGAGATTGGATCTCGAAAACCTCGTCCGCAAGGAGCGGGCGCAAACGATGATTCGCACTTTGGTAAACGCCGAAACTCCCGTAGGGGTATTCCACCAACAGTTGTTCCAACTCCTTCATATTTTTGACAACGCCCTCTTTCCAACCGGCTTCGTACAATTCGGCCGGATTGCAGTGGATATATTGTAGTGCGTACTGAAAATATCTATCGTCGCCCACGAGGCGCGAACGGAACGGTTTGGTGAAAAGTCCGCCGACCCTCGTTTCTTTGATATTAAAGTACATTGTGTACGCCGTTCCAAGTTTTTGCATGAAACGCGAGATTCCCTGTTCCCGTTTTTCTTTGACTAACAAATGAAAGTGATTGGGCATTAGGCAAAATGCACCCAAAGACACCAGAGTTTCTTGCCGTGGAATATTCAAGACTTCACCCAAGGACGGATTTCTCAAGTTACTTCGATGGATCGGTCGAGGGGAGTTACAAAGATACAATAGTTGGATAAACCGTTCGTAGTCCCGTTTGCTTACGAATGTTTTCCTTTTTTCGATCCCGCGCGAATAGCAGTGATACCACTCGCCGACGGCAAAGTGACCCCGATTCATGGATTGATTTTATACGAAGGCTTTTTTGGAAGCCCCCTGCGTCAAGGCGTCGCCTTGACGCAGGGGAAGACCCTTACGTTGGGGGAAGACTTGTGCACAGGGTTACGCACCGGTAATCCACGGGCTTTTCAGACGAGTTACCCACCTATTGACGTAGGTGGCGAATCTTTTTGCCGTGCGATTTCATGATAGCCTCAGGCGCAATAGAGGATTGCCTTAATTTCTTGGCAATTTTTATCCAGCAATTTTATAAATTTTTTTCATTTATCTATGAAAACGAATAAATATCTTATCGCCTCAGCCATCATCTCCTCGGCGCTCCTTATTCTTCCGGCGCTAGCGTCCGCAGACACGATTGGCCCTATTACTTTTGAGCCTTCCGCTCCTACTTACACCGTTGGCAATATAAACGGCCAAAATGGTTGGTCGATGACGGGCGCTTATGATGTCGCGGTTTCCGATAATTCAACGATCTCTGGTGCCCCCGCGAGTTTTGCGACCCAAAGCCTTCGCATATCCAACGCAGTAACCAGCGGCAGTTTTGGTGACCAGACGTTTGCCCCGCCGCTAACTAATGCGGCAGGGGAGAGCAACGCCGATTTGGGCGGTTTCCCAAGCGGACCGCTCCAGGCCCACTTCGAATCTCAGTTCGACATATATGCGATTCCTGACAGCATCGGTGACGTCATGTCAGTTTCGCCCGATCGCGGCGATGGTGCGCGTATGAGCTATTTGCGTTTCGACAGCGAAGCCGACGGTATCCACGTGTACTTCGATGACGTGACCGACCCGACCCATTCTAATAACGAAGATACTTTCAACGAGTCTCAAATTGCACTTCTAAGTTCGGGCGTGCCGCACACGGTCAAGTTCTCGATGGATTTCTACGACGGTCCTGATAACGATGTCGTGAATATATACATCGATGACCATCTGATGGCGACCGGCACGAGCTGGGAAGACTACTATCTCTACGATTCGGAATCCAACCCCGGATTCTCGAATGATCACAGCCGCGCCGTGCGCACGATGCTTTTCCGTGCCGGAGGAGCTGCGGTTCCAGCCAACTTAGACAAAGGATTCCTGATCGACAATTTGACGCTCGCTTCGGGCCCGATCCCTGCGAGCTCGCCGTCAGAATGCACCCCAATCAATCTTGTGAGCGACACCTCGACCTTTACTGGTGGTTGGACCAACGGAACCAATGTAAAAGGTGGGGTAGCCGTCACGAATGATGCATCGGGCCTCAATCCCTTGAATTACACCGACACTGGCAACTTCGTGACCTCGATGCTCGCGAACCTCAGCCCCACTGGCTTCACGCTCGTTCCTGGGCCGTGGACTGACCCTTCAAGTGGTTCATTTGCGGGTTCGGGCGCAGCATGGATATCTGATATCGCTGCGTCCCCGGGAGATTCGGGAGGTGAAGGAGCCGGCACCGAAGATCAATGGAGGCTCTTCCAGAAAGACTTCAATGTCCCTGCTGGCGCGACCGTTAGCCCCATAACCATCTACTACACTGCGGACAATGCTGTGAGCGTGTACTTCAACGGCGTATGGATAGGCGACACCAATCCCGACCTCGATACTTATGCGGCAACGCCGGGTTCTTTGCCGTCGGTCTTCGGCAATACCTACAGCGCGACGTTCACACCTGTCGCCGGGCAAACCAACACGCTCTCGTTCGTCGTCAGGAACTCTTCCTACCCCGGCTCCGTCAATCCGACGGGACTCCTCTACAGCGCGCAGGGGCAGTATTGTTTCGCGCCTCCTCCGCCACAAGACGGTGCAGTGCACATCTTCAAGTTCGTGGACGGCGTCCAAGCGACTACAGCCAGCGTCGGCAGTGTCTCGTTCCCGATGTTCACCGCCACGTATAACGCTCCATTCACGCTCGGGCCCGGCGGATGGAATCCCGCCACGCCGGATGTCGATTACGAAGCATCAACCAACGTTATTCCTGCAAATTCGACCTACACCGCAAATGAGGACACGACGACGAGCTTGGTAGGCCCTGGGCCAGAGTGCGACGGCGTACATCCGTACGTCCTCGTCGGGTACTCGACAGGCAGTACCTTGCAAGACGCAGAAAACGCTTCTCAGTCCTCGACGCCGCCGACCGTAACGATCAATGGCAATCAGTACATCATCGTGTGGAACAAGAGCTGTACTGTTACCCCACCCGCGACGCTCAAAGTCCATATTGAAAAGTACCTCGACGGAAAGCCTGCCACAGCCGAAAGCGCCAGCAATTACATCTTCCCCATGACGGCCACATGGCAAACCGCCAACCTCAACGGTGGCGCGCAAACGAGCGGACCGTACACATTGGGTACCGGATGGGGCGGGGCGACCGGCTACTTCGCGGACACCGCGCCGATGCAAGCGCCCGCAGATTACGTAACATCAGAGATCACGAGTGACATTGACCCCTCAAGCCAGGTCGTGCCGTCTATAGAATCCTGTTCGCCGGGCAAATACTACTTCGACGGGTACAGCACGAGCCCGATGAGCTTCGACGATGCCGCAACGGCAGCTACGACCACGACGCCCATCCAGTTCTCGCAGATAACCACCGATCAGTACGTCATCGTGTGGAATGATTTCTGTCCGACGACCGCAACCCTCACTATCACCAAAGAAACGAACGGCGGGAATGGAAGCGGGACGTACAACTTCACCAGTGATATTCCCAACCACCCGAGCTTCAGCATCACGACGACTAACCACTCGGGCAGCGTGACCTTCGACGATGTTGCGCCGGGCATCTACAACGTCACCGAGGTGAACCTTCCCAAGGGCTGGACCGAGACGGACAACAGCTGCACCGCACTGCCTGTCGCCGCAGGGGACAACATCAATTGCATCATCACCAACACCAGCAATAAGCTCCTGGGCTCCATCCGCGGCACGAAGTATGAAGACCGCGACGGCGACGGGACGCTCAAGGATGGCGATCACCACAAACTCTCCGGCGTAACCATCTTCCTCGATGCCAATAATAACGGCCAGCTCGACAACGGTGAGACGTCGCTGACGACCAACAAGCAAGGCTTCTATGACTTCACCGGACTTGTCGCAGGGACGTACCACGTCTGCGAAGTCGTACCGAGCGGCTGGACGCAAACGTATCCGAAGACCGGCGGCGGCTGCTACACGGTCACCTTGAGCGCGGGACAGAATGCCAAGAAGAAAGACTTCGGTAACTTCAAGCCCGGCACCATCTCGGGTATGAAGTACAACGACGCCAACGGCAACGGCAGGAAAGATAACGGCGAGACCGGACTTGAGGGTTGGACAATCGTTCTCCACGGCCCGCACGGTCAGACGCAAACGACAACGACCGGTTCCGACGGCAGCTTCTCCTTCACCGGGCTTGCGGCCGGAACGTACACGCTTACCGAGGTGTCGCAGACAGGCTGGACCCAGACACAGCACCCGGGTTCCATCAAAGTTCAATCCGGCACGAACGCCAAAAATGAGAATTTTGGCAACACCCAACACCCCAAGAAAGGCAAGGGTTCTGATGGCGACAACGACTGGGACGACAACGGCCACGGCAACAACGGCTTCGGGAATTTCGGGAACAATGGCTACGGCGGCAACGATCATTGATCGTTCCGTTTTGGCAAAACACCCCGCGTAGGCGGGGTGTTTTGTGTTATAGCGGCGTGACCGTCAGCGCTTCCAGCGTGTGCGGCGGGGCAAGTGAGTTGGTGCTCCATGTTTCGATGCCTGCTGTTCCCGTCGGCGAGATATCCGGAATGGTTTCCGAGAGTACCTTATTGCCGTCCTGGTAACAATTGGCGACGTTGCCTTGGACGGAAGCGCCGTGCTTCGCATCCTTCCACGGCTCATAGGCGCGTATCGGCAGATTGGGCGACGTGCCCAGGAGCGTAGACTTGCCGTTCTGAACTTCGTACATTTGCACGAACTGTCCGTAGCGCGAGAAGGCGCAGGAAATGAAATCGGCGTCGTCCGCGAAACGCACGAGAAGCGAGAACGTGTCGACCGGACCCCAGTAGAGCGTCGCGTCGACGCGATAATCTTTCCAGTCCTTGCCGCCGGATAGGTAGGCCATCGAACCGTTGGTCGTGTTTGGGACAGGACCTGCGGACACGCCGTTTTGGGTGAGGTCGAATCGGCCGAACTCTTTGTACCAGTCACCGACGGAATCCGGCGTGAGCGCGAGCGTGTAGGGAAGCGCAATGGGCACGACGGGCGCCGCAGCTACCGGAGTGGGCGGCGGCGGTTCGACCCAGCGATCGTGCGCGGCTGCCGTCGTCTCCAACTTCACGTCGTCCACGTAAATGGTGCCGGGGTTGTCGGAGCTGATGGAAAATCCCGTGATGGGGCGTATCGCTTGCCCGTCGGGCACGAGATTTTGGAGCGGAATGGTCGCAACATTCCACGCTCCAGCGGTGAGTGTGCTGCTCGCCGTGTACCAGCCGATGGATTGGCGGCCAAGCGTGTTGCCGAACGTGTCGTACAGCGAAATGTAGAGATTGCCGACGTTCTGATCGGGGTAGACCGCAAGGGAAAGCCCCTGGTACGCGGAGACGTCTATGTCGCTTGCGTCCACCCGCACTCCCGACCACTGTTGCAAGAACTGCACCTTGAATGAGTGCGAGCCTTCATACGCCTGTTCGGTCGAGTTCCAATCCACGTTGGCACCCCACGACCAGTCGGCGAAGGCGAGCGGCAGCGACTCCTGGTAGAAATAGTCGCCCGTGAAAGAAGGACGGTCGCTTTGCGTCTTAGTCGTGGAAGCGAACGGATCCTTCGATGCGTTGTACTCAATGCCGACCGCTGCCGCACCCGCAGTGCGTATGGGGTTATATAGATACGTAAGAACCCCGATCGCGATGACGTAGAGGAGGAACGCTGCGCCCACGGCTGCCCAGAAAAATTTCCAAAACTTATCCGGGTGCGTCATACGTTCATGATGCTGACAGGGGCTTTATAGCCCGATTTGTATCAGGACGCCAGTGTCTGATACGATTGCTAAAGAGCGTGGGTGCATGAGATACCTTCACGCGAGGGTCACCCGTTCTTGCGTAGGGTTATACATCTTATTAAACATACATATGCATTTCTTGTCGTTCATGGCGGCCGCAGTGCTCTCTGTCGGCGCGCTCTTCTTTGGCGGACACTTCGGCTGGTCCCAGCCTTCACCGACTCCGGTACAACAGACGCCGAGTGTTATCATCTCGAGCCAGCATTCCGGTTCGAATACTTCCAATAATACGAAGCAGCCTCCCAAGCATTCGTCGGGCGGCACGTCGGGTTCGACGACCTCCACGTCTACGGCGACCACAACGAAACCGACGCCCCCGCCTCCGCCGCCTCCGCAAAATCCTCCGCCGAGCACGTCGCCAACGAGCACGCCGCCCGCAACGTCTTCGGGCGAAATTTATCTCACCGCATACACGACCTCCTACGCTGCGGGCGATAACGATCCTGCGGGAAGTATCATCACTTACATCAGCGGCATCGAAGGAAGCGCCGGCGGCACCGGCACCTACCAGGCTCCCATCACGCTCGCCGTCGGCTACGTCGGCGAAAAGCCGGACATTCCAGCCGGGACGAAGTTCTACATCCCCAACGTGCGGCGCTACTTCATCGTGGCCGACACCTGCGCCGAATGCCACCAAACGCCGAAGGGCGTGCAGGTCTGGGTGGACATGTACGCGGGCGACTATTCCGGCAAAGGGGTGCTCGCATGCGAGGACACCATAACCGGCAACTACACCATCATCGAGAACCCGAGTCCGACCTACGCGGTCGTTCCCGGCTCGCTCTTCAACGGCACAAGCTGCACTGCGCAGTACGGCAATACGCCCACGCATTAGTCTCTCTCGTTCCTTATTGCGAAGTCCCCGGGGCGGCATGGTTTTGCCGTCGGGTAATTTTCTGCTGAAAATTCCCTGCCTCTCGTGCCGACGCACTCCGAGACACGGCAAAACCATGCCGTCCCGGGGACTTCCGCTACGTTTGTAAGTCGCTGCTTTCCGAAAGCGAGAGCATCCCCGACGTGCTCGGAGACGACGACGTCGACAAGTCCGGGAGGGGCGAAAATGACGGGAGAAAATCCAACACGGGCTCGGGGCTCTCGCCGAGGGCGGAGAAGTAGAAACGCTGCGTCTCGCCGATCTTCGAGAACTTGTTCCAGCCCGAGCCCGTGCCTTCGAGCGCGCGGATGAGGCCCCGCATGACCGTGTAATAGAGCAGCTGGCGGTACACGAAACGCTGCAAGGGGACATAGGCGAGCATCCGCACGCGGTCTTTCTCGCGCCAAACCCCGACCGCCGCGTACGAAACGTCGAACGCGGTGAAGAGCAGGAACGGCAGGACGAGACCGTGCCAGTCGCTCACGAGGAGGCCGATGACGAGCGAAAGATCGGAGAAAGGATAGGTGAGCGGCAGCAGGGTGTTGAACACGATGATGTTGGGCAGCACGATGAGGCTCATGCTCGAAAGCGGGTGCTCGATGACGACGCGCTTGTGTTTCCAGAAGCATTGCAGCGTGCCGTAGACCCAGCGGAATCGCTGTTTGAGAAAGTTCTTCACGGTGTGCGGCGTTTCCGTGTAGGCGACGGCTTTCTCTTCGTAGACGACCTTCCTGCCGGCGCGTAGGAGCGTGAGCGTCATGTCCTGGTCCTCGACCAGGGTGTCGGTGCTGAAACCGCCGGCTTCGAGCACGAATCGCTTGTTCCACGCGCCGGAAGGTCCCGGCACGACGCCTATCGCGCCAATGGTCGAAAGCGCGCGCTTGTTGATGTTCTGGCCTATCGCATATTCGAGCGTCTGCAACATGTCGAGGACGCGCGCGCTCGCGGTCGTACACACCTTGCCCGCGACAGCGCCCACCTCGGCGTCCTTGAAGTGTCGCGCGAAATACGAAAGGGTCCCTTCCTCGATGACCGCGTCGGCATCGAGCACCGCGCAGATGTTGAACTGCGCCGCTTCGAGTCCGTGGTTGAGCGCGCTCGCTTTTCCGCCGTTCTCGACTTGCAGAAGCCTGATGGGTTCGTCCGGATGCGCCGCCATGGCTTCGCGCACGACGCCGCCGGTCCCGTCGGTCGAGCCGTCGTCGATGACGATGACCTCTTTGGGCTGGTAGTTGGAGTGCAACACGCTTTCTATCGTCGCGCGGATGTTCTCTTCTTCGTTGTACGCGGGAATGAGCACCGAGATCCCTTCTCCCATGTCTTCCGGGTCGCCGATCTTGGCCAGCCGCTCCTGTCGTTTCGCCCACGCGAGAAGTCCCAAGAGGGCGGCGCAGCGTATGAGCACGATGAAGAGGGCGAGCCACATGATGGCAGAGAGGCCGTCGTGCAGGGCGGGGAAGAGGTTGATGTAGGCGAAGGCGAAGAGTTGTCCTATCCACGTGAACGCGAAGGGATGAAGAACGGGCGCATTGAAGAGCGCGTTGTGCTGCAAGACGGCGACCGAGCGGCTCTCGATGGCTTTTCGCGTCGCGGCGTCGGCGATGCCTGCGCCAGCCGATGCGGAACCGCCGTTGAGGATGTTGCTCTTCAATTGGAAGCGTATGAGCGCCGTGCGAGTGAGGGAGCCGAACGTGCCGGTGATGAGGTACGGGTCGAGGTCGCCGTCTTTGTAGAGGAACCACTGCAATTGCGACACCTGGCCCTCGGTCGTCGCGTCGGTATCGCCCTGCTGGAGCGGTTGTGTGAGCGCGAGCTGCGCGGGCGGCGTGAGAAGTTCGGAAAGCGGCACGATGGTGTAGCCGCTCTTACGGATGGTCTGGACTATCGCATCCATCGCTTCCGCGGTCTGGGGCCGCTCGTGCAGAAGCAGGATGTGCCCGTTGGGGGAACTCTTGAGTGCGGCGATGACGCCCGACTCAACGTCCTCTTTTGTGTCGGCCTTCCAATCGTTGGGGTCGATGTCGGCGCCGACGGGGTTGTAACCGTTCTCCATGGCCCACAAAATGTCCTGTGAGGGCGGAAGGTAGGGATTCATGGTCGGGTCGGTGCCCACGCCAAGGAGGTATGGCGGCCGATAAAAGAACGACGACGCGCCGGTGATGCGCGATATCAGGAATTCGGTCGCGTGCAGTTCGAGCGAGAGCCGTGTGGCCGAAGACTCGACGTTGTCGGAGCCGGTGAAGGACTGATTGCCGATAGTGAATCCTTCCGTCGCCGCCTCGTGGACGATGTTGGGGTGCATGAAAACATTCTCGCCGATATAGAAGAAGGTCGCCGGCGCGTTGTCTTTCTCAAGCGTCGCCATCAGGGATTGCGAAATACCCGGCTGCGGGCCGTCGTTGAAAGTGATCGCGATCTTGTGATCGTTGGCGGAGCTGTAGTAGTAGTGATACGAATCCGCGGCTTCGGCGTAGGTGAGCGCGGGGCGCTGCGGGCTTTCGAAAAAGACGCTGACTGCGAGGAACACAAGACCCAAGAAAGTGATGGACGCGAACGTGACGGCGAAGACGCGGATGAACAGCTTGCGCCGTTTCGATGTGTCTAAAAAAATCGGCATACGCAAGAAGTTATGCGTTGCCGAGTCGGGAATGTAATAAAGAAAAAGCCGTAGCCATAGATGGCTTGGCTGGTTCCCATTATGTTCTACGTGCGCGCACGCTCGTAGTTGCATTGATTGTATGCCCCCTCATCAGAACTTCAAGGTTTTTTCAGGGGATTACGACCTGTGGATAAAGGAGATATCCGCGGGTTGCGACTTGTATAATAAGGACACGTGCGCGCCGCTCTGAAAAGGGCGGGCATGGCTTTTCCGAGTTGAATGTAGGGGAGTGGGAAGGGCCCAAAACTCTGGGAACCAGCCGAAGGCTGGAGTGTTCGGGCCCTTCTCGCGCCCTTACGCGGCTTATATAAAAGAAAAAAGTTCCTTAGAAAGGAACTCGCAACGCCTGCAACGTAGCAGGCGTTTGACTTAGTGTCAACTTGTTACGGCATACGGGCCTGTAGTAGGATGCGCCCAGCTTTTGGTCACCTCGCGGCCTGGGAACTGCGTGTTTTCGCTTTGGTTATTAATCATTAGCCATAACACGTCCCCCAGGGATATGAGTACCACTACTATCGGTGCGGTAAAAAGCCGCATCGCCACGTTCGCCGTTTCCGGAGCGCTCTCGCTCTTGTTTATCAGTGTGCCTGCGACCGCGTTGGCGGCGGCATCGGGGAATGGCGCTGCCTCCATTACACCTTCACCTGTTGCTGCAGGAGCGAACCACCAGACATTCACCATCGACTTTTCTCAGAACAGTTCATCGCAGTTCTCAAATGGTTCGTATGTACGAATAACTATTCCCTCGGGATGGACTGCACCGAATTCTTCTAACGTATCCGTTGCGGTAGGGTCCGGAAGCGGTACTAACACTTGCAGCCCCGGAACGCCAACTTTCAGCGGTCAACAAATCACCATCGCCCAAACTTGTGGCCAGAACGATCATATTACTGTTACGTACGGCGTCGGTCAGTCGGTGACCGTTCAAAGTACGACGGGAACTGCTACGTTCACTACAGCCACACATGACGGCAGCGGTGGGTCCCCTTCAAACATTGCAATCAGTCCATCGGTTTTGGTTCAAAATCCGACTCGTTCGATTACGGCCGCAACAGTCGGTGGTGGGACGAGTACCACTACTACGCCGAGCGCGACGATTGCTGCGACCGTCACCGGCAATACGATCGGTTCGAGCGGTAATGACAACGACTGGCAGTCTACAAGTTGGCTCCTCTCGACTAATGGCGTCGGTACGGCCTCCTGCACGAACAATCCTAGTTCGACGATCGGGGCACAAACGGGCCTGACTGGGAACTTCAACATTACGACTCCAGCATCGACCGGAACCTACAGTCTCTACCTTGTCGCATACAGCGGCCAGAACTGCACCAACGAATCAGGAGAACTTCCGAGCAATACGTTCACCCTTAACAACGCAGTGGTAGTCAATCCTCCTGCACTGACGGTCACCATCAATCAGTCAGCGGGACAATCAGACCCGACGGGAGACTCACCGATCGATTTCACTGTTGTCTTTAGTGCACCAGTAACTGACTTCGCGACAGGCGACGTGACGCTTTCCGGCACCGCTGGCGCGACGACCGCCGTCGTCACCGGCACTGGCACGACGTACAGTGTCGCGGTTTCGGGTATGACTTCGAGTGGTACGGTCATCCCGAGCATCGCGGCGGGGATGGCACACGATGCATCCAACAATGCCAACCTTGCTTCTACAGCGACGGACAACACCGTCACGTACAACTTGCCTGGCGTTCCCTGTGCGCTCAATGCGGGCAATGACCTCTTCGCGAACCCATGCTTCGAGACCAGTACCACGCCGTTCAACGGCAGTGTTGGTGGCCCGGACAACTGGAACTTCTACAAAGATTCAAGTGTAGTCGGTGGGGGAACTTACCCCGCTGCTTCGTACTACTCCGGCACGAAGGCGGCCGAAGTACACATGACCGGCGGCACAGGACAAATACAGTGGAGCCCGAGTCCTGTGACGGTCACGTCGGGTCAGATCTACACGTTCAGCGACAAGTATATGTCCAACGTCGACACTGAGGTTGACGTTGAGTACATCGTCAACTCGGCGAATTCGATCTCAAGTGAATGTTCGGCCATCCAAGGGGATCCGAGCCATGTCGACTGCTACGAAGTCGTCTCCTCTTCAGTAAAACCTTCTCCGGGGAGCTTTTCGACCTTTTCCGCAGTCATCTCGCCGCCGCCCGGTGCAGTGCAGGCGAGCGTGTTCCAACTTCTTGACACCGTCGGCGGTTCCCTGACGGTGGACGACGCTTCCTTGAGCGAAGGTGTGACAAGTGGTCAGTACGACAACGGTATGGTCTCACTCACTTTCGACGACGGCTATCTCGACCAGTACAACGCCTCTTCCACTCTCAAGAACGCTCCCGGAGGTGCAATGCACGGGACGTTCTACATTATTCCGAACGACACGTTGAACTACACGTCGTACGTCGCTCCGGATTCTTCCTACATCTACATGTCACCGGCCCAAGTGCTTGAGATGCAAGCGGCCGGTCACGATATAGCGTCCCACACCGCCGACCACTGCGACCTGGTCGCACTCCAGGCCGATCCTAATTCCGCACTCGTAACAGGCCCTCAGGGGAACCCCGGAGTTGGTTGCCCCGATCACGCGCTTTCTGCGGCCACGACCTCACAAGCGGAAATAACGAACTCAAAGATTGAAATGCAGGCAATGGGAATTTCACCCGATGACAATCTTGCGTATCCCTTTGGCTCCTTCAATAGTACGAGCACAGCACAGGTTGCGGCTGGCGGTTTCTCGGCTGCGCGCACCATAGACGAAGGCTTCAACACGAAAAATACCGACCCGTATCGTCTCGTCGTCGAGGATCTCGATTCTTCGACACCTACGTCAACCATAGAGGCCTGGATACACACCGCACTCGTGAACAAACTGTGGCTTATTTTGGTCTTCCACCAAATAGAGGCGAACCCCGCAAACGATAACGACGTTTACGCGGAAACTCCGGCAACACTGCAAGACACGGTGAATTACCTCGCACAAAATGGGGCCTGCGTGCTCACTGTCTCACAAGTCTTGAATCACGCTCCGTGTGTGTTCCCAGACTTGACGCCGCCGGTTATTACCGCGCCCACGTCCGTTTCCGTGGTCGCAACAGCACTGCCGACTACGCCGGTCAACTTCACTGTCACAGCAATGGATAATGTCGATGGCACAGTAATTCCAGTCTGCACTCCCGCATCGGGCTCACCCTTCGCCCTCGGGACGACGACCGTCAATTGCACCGCTACCGATGCGGTGGGCAACTCTTCTTCCGCACACTTTGATGTCGGCGTTTACGACTCAGCGCCGGTCATTGCTGCTCACGCCGACGTCTCAGCCCCGGCGACTTCCGCAGCTGGTGCCAACGTTAGCTATGACCTTCCGACGGTGACCGACAACATCGACACGCTCGTCGCCAACTGCACTCCGACTTCAGGCTCACCCTTCTCGATCGGCGATACAGTAGTGACCTGCAACGCCGGTCCCGACTCGAGTGCCAACAACGCGACCCCGACCACGTTCACGGTGACGGTACAGGACACAGCTCCGGTCATCACTCTCTCCGGCGACAACCCGCTCACGCTCGAAGTTCACACGCCGTTCGTTGAGCCCGGCTACTCGTCCATAGACGCAGTTGATGGAGACCTCACCTCCTCGGTTGTCATTGGAGGTGACACCGTCGACAGCGAACACTTGGGAACGTATGTCGTTACATACACTTCTGAAGACTCCGCGCTCAACTCGACTTCGACTAGCCGAACGGTGCACGTCGTTGATACGACAAAACCTGTCATCACGCTCCTCGGCGACGCTAACGTGACGCTTGAGGTTGGTTCGACCTACACCGACGCTGGTGCGACGGCTTCGGACAACTACGACGGCGACCTTACGGCTTCGATCGTCACTAACAATCCGGTCAACACGGCAGTCATAGGCGACTACACAGTCACGTACGATGTCTCCGACTCAAGCAGCAACGCGGCTCTTCAGGTGACACGCACCGTACACGTGGTCGACACCCAGGAACCTTCGATCACACTCATCGGCGACAACCCGTACGTCATCGAAGCTGGTGCGACGTATACCGATCCAGGGACGACCGTCACTGACAACTACGACACCGGACTTGTCGCAACAAACGACTCTGCGACGTCCGTCAACACCGGGGCGGTAGGGGATTACACCGTTACGTACAACGCTCAAGATTTGAGCGGCAACGCGACCACAACGACCCGCACGGTCACCGTACAGGACACCGTTGCACCGTCGGTAACGATCGATCCAGTAAACGGTCCGACGAATGCGAACCCGACGATTACCTTTAGTGCCACGGATGCGACACCATTGACGCTCACTTGCGCAGTCGATGACCAAACACCTGGCCCGTGCACGAGTGGCACGACTTTCGCCCCCACACTTTCGACTGGTTCGCACACAGTGACCGTCAGCGCTACCGACCAGGGCAACAACACGACTTCAGTAACTTCGAACTCGTTCGATGTTGACGCCGATGCGCCTGTCATTACTGCTTCCGTACAGCCGAGTGATGTGCTCAACGCCGCGACCGTCGGGGGCGCGCAGGTGGTCTACGACGTTACCGGCGCGTCCGATGTCGAGTGCGATTTCGACGGCGGCACACCCGCAGCGTGCCCATCCTCGCCGATAGACGTCTCAGGTTTCTCTGAAGGCTCGCATTCCTTCGACATATCGGCGACCGACGATGTAGGGAACAACAGCACACAATCGCTGTCCTTCAGCATCGACAAGACTGACCCGAGTGTCGCGATGTCTTCGACAGTATCAAGCCCGACGAACGCGTCGCCGATCCCAGTCAGCGTCGTCTTCTCAGAAGACGTTACGGGGTTTGATTCCTCGGACGTGGTCGTAGCGAACGGCACACTGGGCGACTTCACTGCGGTTGACGGCTCCCACTACACCTTCACTATCACTCCGGACAATGACGGCCCCCTTGATGTAACGGCTGATATCGCCGCAGGAGCCGCGACCGATGCGGCCGACAATGAGAACACCGCCGCGGCGCAGTTCTCTGTGACGTACGACCACAACGCGCCGAGCCTCACGGTCGCCCCGACGACACCGAACACGCCGACCATCAGTGGTACGACCGATGCCGATGCGACAATAAATGTCCACGTAAATGGCACTGATTACCCGGCCACTGTCGCGGGCGATGGTTCCTGGAGTGTGACGATCCCTGACGCACTTCCTGAAGGCGACCTTCCAGTCGTGGTGACGGCGACCGACCCTCTGACGAACACGGCAACGGTGAATACGACACTTCTCATCGACACAACCGCACCGGTTATCACGGTCACTGGTGCGAACCCGACCGACATCAACATCAACACTCCGTACGTTGACCTCGGTGCCACAGCGAGCGACAACGTCGACACCAGCGTGGCGGTCAATGCTGACACGAGCGCAGTCGACGTAGGCACGCTCGGCAGCTACACCGTTACCTACACCGCCACCGACGCAGCAGGCAACGTGGCGACACCAGTAACACGCACGGTCAACGTTAAAGACCTTGAAGCTCCTGTTATCACGCTTAACGGTGATGCTACGATGCACATCCCGACCGGTTCAACATTCGTCGATCCGGGAACAACTGCGACCGACAACGTAGATTCGTCAGTCGTGGTAGTTGTCGGCGGTGATACGGTTCCCGACCCGGCAGTGGCGGGTACGTACACGATCACGTACGACGCGACCGACGCAGCAGGGAATATTGCAACGCAAGCAACCCGCACCGTCATCGTCTCCGACCTCGCGCTCTCGGCGGAGCAGGGCGTGAGCCCGACGGATGACAGCGTCACCATCACGTGGACAACCTCGCACCCGGCTTCGAGCCGCGTCGTGTGGGGCACGAGCTCGGTTTCCGACGCTTCCTCGACCGAGGCGAAAGCGGGCGGTGACGACAACTACGGCTACCCCAACACGACCGTCGAGACCGACGACTCGCCGATGGTCACGAGCCACTCGGTAACCATCAGCGGACTCTCGTCCGGCACAACGTACTACTTCCGCCCCATCTCGCACGGCTCGCCTGAGACGGCTGGGGCAGAGGTGAGCGTCATCACTGAAAGCGCTCCCGCACCTTCGAGCGGAGGTGGCAGCCCAGGCGGGGGAGGCGGTGGCGGTTCGATCAGCACGTATTCGCAGTACGACCTCAACAAGGACGGCAAGGTGGATCTCCTCGACTTCAACCTCCTGATGACCAACTTCGGGAAGACAGGGTTCAGCGTCCCGGGCGACTTCAACAGCGACGGCACGGTAGACCTTATCGACTTTAACAGCTTCATGGTCCACTGGACCTCTTAGTATGAACAAAATAACAACGACTCTTCTCGCGACGGCGGCTCTGATGCTGCCCTCGCTCGCGCTCGCGGCGTCCTTCCAGCTGACGTCCTCGCAGACATCCGTAACGACCGGCCAGACAGTGACCGTGCAGGTCATCGCCACCCCGGGGAGCTCGGCCATCTACACGGCGAGCGCGCACCTTTCGTTCACGCCGGGTGTTCTTCAGGTGACGAACTTCACGTTCGCGACCAACTGGATGCCGGTGACGCAGAGCTCGTATAACTCGACCGACAACACGGGCGGCGCGCTCGTGAAGACCGGCGGGTATCCGGGCGGCTTCACCGCGCCGACGGCGCTCGGCACCATCACGTTCACGGCTGTCGCGCCGGGCACGGCGACCGTCTCGGCGACCAACGCGTCCGTCTTGCTCGATCAGAACAACACGAACGAAGTTTCCGGGACCCAGGGCTCGCTCTCGATAACGGTGACGGCTCCGAAGCCGGCGACGACCCCGACGACCGCCTCGACCACGAAGAAAACGACGGTCGCGACGACACAATCTTCGAACACGAACACGGCTGCGGTGAACAGCTCGAGCAGCACGAACGACAATGTATTCACTTCAGATCAGACCGCGGCAGTAGCCGCGCCGGAGGTCGCGGCGACCAACAACTCGGCATCGAATCAGGCCGCTGCGGCGGGACTTGCCGGAGTCGCGTGGTACTGGTGGCTCGTCCTCGTCCTGATCATCCTGGGCGGCGGATACTGGTACTGGGCCCGCAGACGATAAACCGTCTTACGTAACCGAAAGGGGAAAGAAGCGGCGACCGAATGGTCGCGCCCCCCGCCGCGCCCCCGCTTCTCATTTCACCGCGCACGCGGCGATGAGTTGGTTGATGATACCGAGGGTCTCTTCCGGCCCGCTCGTCGCTTTCGTCCGGACGCCGGTTTTGATGACCACGAAATCGTTCCCGCCTTCGTAGAGCGCGTCGCCGACGTAGAGCATGTCGGCAGGCGCCATATTCAGGCGTTTCGAGAGCCATTCGATGCCGTACGCTTTGCTGATACCTTTCAAGGTCACGTCAATTGAAGTGGAACCGCCAATGTACACGTCGAATTCCGGAAGTTTCCGCGCGACGGTTGCCTGAAGCTTTCGGCGTCTCGAAAAATCCGGGTCCCAAGCTCTGCGCTCCGCGACAGGCGCGCCGATGCCGAGCGCGGTGAACGCGAAGTAACCTCGGTAATCGATGAACTGCTCGCCATACACCTTCGTGTTCGCAAGCGCGTTGGTCTCGCGAATCGCTTCCTCTATCGCGGCACGTATTTGCTGGAGCTGCGCGTCCGTAAATTCAAAGTGGTATTGCTCCTGCCAGTGGTCGACGTCGAACGCGAACGATTGGCCCGCATTCGAGGTGAACAGGGTCAGGCGAGAGAAGTCGGTGTCGCCGGAAAGCCGGGAGAGGACTTCCACCTGTATGCGTTCCAGACTTGCCGCCGTCATGATCGAGATGGGAAGAGTCGTTATCAGGCGCCCAAAGGCCTCCGCTATCGCATCCGAAACGGGTCGAAATGGCTCCGCCAGGGTGTTGTCGAGGTCAAAAAGGGCCACTTTCGGGCATTCCATCGTTAGAGGGTAGCACGAATGTCGCCTTTTGGGCGAAAAGTAAGGCTTTTCCACACATTTCTCCACAGAATTATCCACAGAACGTGGTACTATTGACAATACGGTCACTTTTATCGGATGAAAACCCGCGTCTTGATGTTCGGATGGGAATTCCCGCCTCACAATAGCGGGGGTTTAGGGGTCGCCTGCCAAGGACTCACGCGGGCTATGGCGGCGCGGGGCATCGACATCATCTTCGTGATGCCAAAGAAGCTCGACGTCAACGCGTCTTGGGCGCGTTTCGTGTTTGCGGATACGGAACTTGAGACTCGCGTCGTCAACTCGACCCTGAAGCCCTATGTTACGGGCAATGGCTACGCGCGTGCGTTGCACGACATCGGTATCTACGGCCGCGATCTCTTGAGTGAGGTGCGCCGCTACGCGCTCCTCGGCGGTCAGATAGCGAAAGAAGAGCAATTCGATGTCATCTACGCGCACGACTGGCTTTCGTTCGGCGCGGGCGTCGAAGCGAAGAGAGTTTCCGGCAAACCGCTCATCGTGCACGTGCACGCGACCGAGTTCGATCGCTGTGGCGGCCCGTTGGGCGTCAACAAAGACGTGTACGACATAGAAAAAGAGGGGATGGAAGCGGCCGATCGCGTCATCGCGGTCTCGCAGTACACCAAGGACATCATCACTCGTCACTACGGCATTCCGGATTGGAAAATAAAAGTCATTCACAACGGCATCGACGAGGCGACGCAGCCGCACGGTGCCGCGAGCCGTTTGCGACTGTCGTCGCTCAAGGCATCCGGCTACTCCATCGTGCTCTTTCTCGGACGCATCACGCTCCAAAAGGGACCGGATTATTTTTTGCGCGCCGCCAAGTCGGTCCTCATGCGCGACCCGAAAGTCGTCTTCCTCTTGTCCGGTTCCGGCGACATGGAACGGCAAATGATGGACCTCGCCGCGCAGCTCGGCATTTCCGACCGCGTGCTGTTTACGGGATTCCTCTCCGGCTCGGACCGGCACGAAGTGTACGCCGCCGCGGATCTCTTCATCATGCCCTCCGTCTCGGAACCGTTCGGCATCACGGCGCTCGAAGCGATGAAGACCGGCGCGCCCGTGCTCGTTTCAAAACAGTCGGGTGTGGCGGAGGCGGTCAAGCACGCGCTCAAAGTCGATTTTTGGGACGTCGACGAGATGACCAACAAGATATTGGGCGTCGTCAGGCACAAGGGACTCCGACAATCGCTCTCCGAGAACGGCCGCCGCGAGGTCGCGAACCTCACCTGGGAGGACGCGGCCGGAAAAGTGGAGAACGTGCTGCAAGAAACGCTCCTTTCAGGTGTACAATGAGCGAAAGAACCGTATGAAATCGGTATGTTTCTATTTCCAAATACACCAGCCCTATCGGGTAAAGAACTATCGCGTATTTGATATTGGCAATGACGCCGAATACTTCAACGATCGCGGTGAAGGCAACCTAAACAATCGCCGCATCGTCCAAAAAGTGGCTCAAAAGAGCTATATTCCGGCGACCAAGCTCCTGATAGAGCTTCTCAAACGGCACCCGGAAATGCGAGTTTCGTTCTCCTTCTCGGGGGTCGCTCTGGAGCAACTCGAGCAGTATGTGCCGGAGGTCATCGGACTTTTCAAGGAGCTCGTCAACACAGGCAGGGTAGAGATCTTGGGGGAGACCTACTACCACTCGCTCGCGTTCTTCTACTCGCCGTCGGAATTCGAGCGCCAGGTTGGAAAACACCGCGAGACCATTCGCCGGCTCTTCGGCGTGTGGCCGCGCGTTTTTCGTAACACCGAACTTTCGTATCGCAACGACCTTGGCGAGTGGGCGGACAAAAACGGCTATGCAGGAGTGCTCGCGGAAGGGTGGGACCCGATACTCGGTTGGAGGAGTCCGAATTACGTGTACAAACCAAAAGGCTCGCAGAACGCCAGACTGCTTTTGAAAAATTACCGCCTCTCCGACGACGTTGCATTCCGATTTTCGTCGCGCTCGTGGAGCGAGTGGCCGCTCACGGCGGAGAAATTCGCGCAGTGGCTCGGGGTCGCGGAAGGGGACGTCGTGAATCTTTTCATGGATTACGAAACGTTCGGCGAGCACCAGTGGGAAGACACCGGCATCTTCCACTTTTTGGAAAAGTTGCCCGAAGAACTCGCCAAGAATCCCGGTATCGATTTCAAAACACCATCAGAAGTCATCGCGTCCTACGACGCGCGCGACGAAGTGGACATGCCGCACGCCGTAACATGGGCCGACACCGACCGCGACCTCACGGCGTGGACGGGGAACCCGATGCAGCGCGCCGCGCTCGAGGCGATCTATGAGCTCGAAGAAAAGATACTGCTCGCCAACGATCTGAAGTTGCTCGAAGACTGGCGTCGCCTGCAGACCTCCGACCACTTCTACTACATGTGCACGAAATGGTTCAACGACGGCGATGTTCACGCGTATTTCTCTCCTTACGAATCGCCCTACGACGCGCACATCGCCTACATGAACGCGCTGCAGGACCTCAAACTTCGTCTCGACAAGCGCGCCGGCTGACCATATGTCACGCTCCATTGTTCTTTCCAACGGCGGGTTGTGCGTGGCGCTGGATAACAAAGCGTCCGTGCGCGACATCTACTATCCGCATGTTGGGCTCGAAGATCACGTGCGAGGGCACTACATCCACCGCATCGGCATTTGGGTCGACGGGCAATTGAGCTGGCTTTCCGACGATCCGGCGTGGGACGTCACTGTTTCGTGCGAAGAAGAGGCGCTCGCTTCCGCCATCGTCGCGCGACATCCGCGCTTGCAGGTGGAATTGTCCTTTACCGACATCGTCTACAACGAGCAACCCATTTTTCTGCGGCGCATCAAGGTCACGAATCAGGGCGCCGCGCGGGATGTGAAGCTCTATTTCGCCCACCAGTTCGAGATATACAAATCCCACGGCTCCGACACCGCCTATTTCGACCCCATCACGCATTCAATCATCCACTACAAGGGGCAGCGCGTCTTTCTCATGGGGGGAACCCTGGAAGGGACGCCGTTCGACGACTACGCGACCGGTCGCGATAATTTCCAGGGCAAGGAGGGAACGCACAAGGACGCAGAGGACGGCGTTTTGAGCAAAAATCCGATAGAACACGGCCCCGCTGACTCCGTCATTGGGCTCTACAGCGCCTACGCGGCAGGACAATCGAAGACCTGCTACTACTGGATAGCGGCAGGGAAGTCCATCCACGAGGCGCAGGAATTGAGCCGGTACATCCTCAAAAAGACCCCCGAACATCTCATCCAAACGGCGAGCGATTTCTGGAAGGCGTGGGTCAATGCATACGAATGGGATTTCAAGAACCTCTCGCCCGAACACATCGCGCTCTTCAAACGCTCTCTCATGTACGTGCGCGCGCACGTCGACCAGGGCGGCGGCATCATCGCCTCCGTCGACTCCGACATGCTCCAGTACGGCCTCGATACGTATTCCTATGTTTGGCCAAGAGACAGCGCGTACACTGCGGCTGCGCTCGACCACGCGGGCGACACCAACGTCGCGAAGCGTTTTTTTGAATTCTGCCGCGACACCATCACCGACGAAGGCTACTTCATGCACAAGTATCTGCCCGACAAATCGCTCGGCTCTTCCTGGCATCCGTGGATACAGAACGGACAGTTCCAATTGCCCATCCAAGAAGATGAGACCGCGCTCGTCGTGTGGGCGATGCGCGAGCATTACAAACGGAGCCGCGATCTTGAATTTCTGGAAGACATGTACAACCCGCTCGTCGAGAAGGCGGCGAACTTTCTTGTGGACTATCGCGATCCCGAAACGAAATTGCCCCAGCCGTCCTACGATCTCTGGGAGCGCAAGCGCGGCACGTCGACCTACACCTCATGCACGGTCTACGGGGGGCTCGTCGCGGCCGCCGACCTCTCCAAAATACTCGGCAAGAGCGAGAACGAGGCCCGTTACAGGGAAGCCGCGCGTGAAGTCCGCGATGCCATCCTCACGCACCTGTGGGACGAGGGCGCCGGACTTTTTCTCGACATGATACTGCGCAAGGAAGGCGAGGTATCGGTCGACCGCACGGTGAACATTGCGAGCGTCTATGGCGTCTTTTCGTTCGGCGTTCTGCCGGCCGACGACGTTCGCCTTTCGCGCGCCTGGGACGAAACGGTGCGGCGCCTGAGCGAAGGCATCCAGACGGGAGGCATCGCCCGCTTCGAGAACGACGATTACTACCGTGTTCCCGGGCCTTCGACAGGCAACCCCTGGATCATCACGACCCTTTGGTACGCCGAATACCTCATCGCCAACGCGAGGAATCCGCACGACCTCGACCGCGCGCGCGACATCTTTTCGTGGGTGAGCCGCCACGCGGCAAGCTCCGGCGTCCTTTCAGAGCAGCTCAATCCACAAACTGGCGAGGAGGTCTGCGCAAGTCCCCTGACCTGGGCCCACGCGACCTACGCGCACACCGTGCTCAAGTACCTTGAAAAGCTTCAGGAACTAGGGGCCTAGCCCCGCGATTTGATACAATCAAACCATGGCATTCGAACCTTACGCCGCGCGTACGCAAGAGAAGATGAAGGAGGTCTTGATGGCGCCCGATGCGTCGGGACCGGCGGTGCACTACTACATGATCCGCGGCGGCTCGAAGAAGCGCAACGTCACCGTGCTCGAGACCGGCACCGTCGGCGGTGAATACATAAAAACGTACGGCCACTACCACATCGGCAACCTTGATGAGACCTACTGGTTCTCCGCCGGCGAAGGCGTCGTGCTGCAGCAGAAGCTCGTTTCGCAGGACGATCCGAGCGTCGTTGAGGAATTCAAGGCGATCAAAGTGAAAGCGGGAGACTCCGCCTACATGCCGCCCGGATATGGGCACCTCATCGTCAACATCGGTAGCACGTGGCTCGTTATGCTCGACGACTCTCCGGTCGAAGGCGCGGGCGATTCCGCTTCGATGCCGGGGCACGCGGATTACGAAGCGGTAAAGAAAATGCACGGCTTCGCCTACTATGTTGTCGAGAAAAACGGCGCTCCCGCGCTCGTCGCCAACAAGCTCTACAAAGAAGTTCGAAAAACCGATTTCGGCGGGCTGCAACTCGACGAGTAACGTATGTACATCACGGTAGACGTAGGCGAAACGAAGATGCGCATCGCGAAGACCGATGACCTGGAACGTTTTGACGAACCGCTCATCACGCACACACCACCTGATCTCAAGGACTTGATAGAACATCTTGCCAATACCGTAAAAGGTATATCGAACGGAGGAAGGATAGACGGCGTCATCGTCGGGAAACCCATTTGGAAGTCCCGCCCGTCTTTCGAAAAGGACCTGCAGGCGCGTATAAATGCACCTTTGCATATCGAGAATGACACGGCGCTCGTAGGTTTGGGCGAAGCGACCAACGGCGCAGGGAAGGGCGTGCGCATCTGCATGTACGTCACGGTCTCGACCGGTGTGAACGGCGCCCGCATCGTTGATGGGAAAATTGATATTTCCAAACAAGGGTTCGAGATCGGCGGCCAATACCTTTCGATAGGCGAGACCCCCACAACGTTTGAGCAGATGGTTTCTGGCAAAGCGATTTCGGAGCGCTTCAAAGTGGAATCGCCAAAGGACCTGGGCAAAGACCATGCAGTTTGGGAAGAGCTGTCGCGCACGGTCGCTTTCGGCGTGCACAACTCCATCCTGCATTGGTCGCCGGAGCGCGTGGTGCTTGGCGGCTCGATGTTCAACGAGATAGGCATCTCCGTAGACCGCGTGCGTGCGCACGTCGCTGAGGTGATGAAAAAATTCCCCAACGTTCCCGAGATAGTCCACTCGCAGCTCGGCGATTTCGGCGGGCTTTGGGGCGGAATGACCCGCCTGAAACAGTTGCACTAACTGGGTAGGTCCCCCCGCAGGCCACACGTTTGCCGTCGGGTAATTTTCTGCTGAAAATTCCCTGCCTCTCGCGCCAAGCGCTCCGAGAACACGGCAAACGTGTGGCCTGCGGGGGGACGTGTCGCTAACGATCACGCGACTTGCGCGTTTCCCACAAAAGTGGGACGAGGCTCGCAATGATTATCAAAATGACGATGGGCGTTATGTAGCTTGCGATGAACGGCACTTTTCGCCCGAGGAAGTAGCCGAGGAACGTGACGCCGGAGGCCCAGAGGATGCCGCCGAGCACGTTGTACATGAGGAAAAGCGAGTAACGCACCTTCACGACGCCGGCGAATATCGGCGCGAATGTCCGCACGATGGGAATGAAGCGCGCGAGCACGATAGAGAGGATGCCGTGTTTTTCGTAGAACTCTTTCGCGCGTTCGAGATAGTCGTGGCGGAAAAAGCGCGAGTCGCTCCAAAAGAAAAGCGAAACGCCCATGTACGAGCCGAACCAATAACCGGCGTTGTCGCCGAGGATGGCGGCGAGCGCCATGAGCCCCATCAAGACCCAGGGATTGAAAAGGCCGGTCGTCGCAAGAAGCCCGGCGGTGAAAAGCATCGAAGAGCCAGGCAGGAAAAATCCGAAGAATACGCCGGATTCAAGAAAGACAGCCGCGAAGAGACCGGGATAGCCGACGGCACGCACGAGATGCACGAGTCCGAGATGCGGCAGGAGGGTATGCAGCATGTACGAAGATCACGCTTTTGCGTGGGGGAGCGGAAACTTCTTGGTGAACTTTTTTATCTCGCTGCGGATGGCGAGCAGTTCTTTGTTCTTCGCGATATCTTTCTTGAATTTTGCGATGTAAGCGGCGCGCTCTTTTTGCTCCGTCGGAAGCCGATATGATGCGACCGCATGTATCGCGCGTGCGATCCACGCGCCCACTTGTTTCATTTCCTTCTCTTTCATCCCGCGAGTGGTCAGCGCCGGCGTACCGATGCGGATACCGCTCGGGTAGAACGGCGACCCGGGGTCCTTGGGAATGGTGTTCTTGTTGGCTGTCATGCCCGCGACCTCCAGCGCGTCGCTCCCAAAGACGCCGCCGCCGGGCCCGAAGATGGGAGCCACGTCGATGCGGAGCAGGTGGTTCTCGGTGCCGTTCCCGACGATGGTCAGCCCGTTCTTCTTCAGGCTCTCGGCGAGCGCTTTGGCGTTGGCAACTATCTGTTTGCCGTATTTTTTGAACGCAGGTGTCGCCGCCTCTTTGAGCGCGATGGCAATGCCCGCGGTCTGATGGTCGTGCGGACCGCCCTGAAGACCCGGAAATACGCCTTTGTCGACTTTTGACGCGAGGTCGGGGTCTTTCGCGAGACCGCGTTTCGTGACCATTATCATACCGCCGCGCGGTCCGCGGAGCGTCTTATGGGTGGTCGTCGTCACGATGTGCGCGTGGGGGACGGGGTCGGGGTGCGCTCCCGCGACGATGAGTCCCGCGATGTGCGCGATGTCAACCGCGAGGTACGCCCCGACCTCATCGGCTATCTTCGCGAAGGCCGCGTAGTCGTATTTGAATTCGTACGCCGTCGCTCCGGCCCAGATGAGCGTCGGCTTGTGCTCCCGCGCGAGCGAGCGGACCTCTTCGATGTCTATCTTGCCATCCTTGCGCACGTGGTAGGGAAGCGTTTTATAGAAGATGCCGGTCGCCGAGACTTTCCAGCCGTGCGTGAGATGGCCGCCGTCGGGCAAGTTGAGCCCCAACACGACGTCGCCCGGCTTGCACGTCGCGAGGTATACCGCGAGGTTGGCGGGGCTTCCGGAATACGGCTGGACGTTGACGTGTTCGACGCCGAAGAGTTTTTTGGCGCGCGCTATCGCGAGCGATTCTATCTCGTCGATGAATTCATTGCCGTTGTAGTAACGCTTGCCGGCGTACCCTTCGGAATATTTGTTCGTAAGAATGCTCCCCATCGCTTCCATCACGGCGGACGACGTGTAATTCTCCGATGGAATGAGCTCAAGGCCCTCGGCCTGCCGCTCCTGCTCGTTCTCGATCGCTTTGTAGATGCTTGGATCTTCTTTTTTGATGCGTGCGTAATCCATATCTTCTTTGATTTTGGTGAATAAAGATATGTAGGACCTAAATCATACGAATTTAAGCGGCTGCGCCGTGCATCTTCTTGTTGTATCCGCCCGCGACGGTGAGTTCCGCCTTGATGGCGGCGTGCGGCTCGTACCCGACGAGCTCGACGTACTCCGGCTTGAACGAATCCAGCGAGTTGAAATCTTGGGTGAACCGCACCATGGGGAATGGTTTTGGCCCCCGCGAAAGCTGTTCTTTTATCTGTTCGCGGTGGTTCTCGTACATATGAAAATCGCCGAACGTATGAACGAACTCGCCCGGCTCTCTGCCCAATATCTTGGCGATGATGGTCGTCAAGAGCGCATAGCTTGCGATGTTGAACGGCACACCGAGGAACATGTCGGCGCTGCGCTGATAGA